>Ga0114993_10000285_pt1 | contig 58694 bp, 51 predicted proteins | sample ArcticOcean_MG_C_FD_87042 | JGI IMG/M metagenome (GOLD analysis project Ga0114993, IMG submission 87042) | Marine microbial communities from western Arctic Ocean - ArcticOcean_MG_CB2_150 | ecosystem: Environmental > Aquatic > Marine > Oceanic | place: Arctic Ocean: Canada Basin | collected... | reverse complement strand
CCAATTATAAAAGTTCTTGAAGATAATTTTAAAATAAAAAGTGGCTTTATGACAACTATTCACTCATACACTAATGATCAAAATATATTAGATAATTCACACAAAGACTTAAGAAGAGCAAGATCTGGAGCTACAAGTATTATACCTACAACTACAGGAGCTGCCAAATCAGTTTCTAAAGTCATAAAATCAGTAGAAGGAAAAATTGATGGAATGGCATTTAGGGTCCCAACCCCAAGTTGCTCAGTTGTTGACCTGAATATAATTTTAGAAAAAAGCACATCAACTAAAGAGATAAATGAGATTTTTACTCATTATTCTCAAAATGATTTAAAAGGTATTCTCGATGTTAATGAGGAAGAATTGGTATCAATAGATTTTTTAGGTAATACTCATTCATCAATAATTGATTTAAATTCTACTCTAAAAATTGGTGAAAATATGTTTAAAATAGTAAGTTGGTATGATAATGAATGGGGATATTCTAATAGAACTTTAGATTTACTTCAAATATTATTATCAAAATTAGATTAAAAATCAATTAAAGACATATAATTAAATTTATATTAATTATACGGGTTCGGTGTCGTATAAAAAAACAAAAGCCGGGGAGAATAAAAAAATGAGTAATTTAAAAAGTGAAAAATCTAAAACTTGGAAATCACAATCATTACCTGAAGTGGGTGATTGGAGAGTTAAGGGTGGCCTAGCTCAAATGTTAAAAGGTGGAGTTATTATGGATGTAGTAACACCAGATCAAGCTAAAATCGCTGAAGATGCTGGAGCAGTGGCTGTAATGGCTTTAGAAAGAGTTCCTTCAGATATTAGGAAAGACGGTGGCGTAGCAAGAGCATCAGATCCTGAAATGATAACAGGAATAATAGAAGCAGTTTCTATACCAGTTATGGCCAAAGCAAGAATAGGTCATTTTGCTGAAGCTCAAGTATTAGAAGCATTAGGAGTGGATTATTGTGATGAATCAGAGGTTTTAACTCCTGCTGATAACGAATTCCATATTAATAAATGGGGCTATAAAATGCCTTTTGTATGTGGTGCTACAAATCTTGGAGAAGCACTTAGAAGAATAGGTGAAGGTGCATCAATGATAAGAACTAAAGGTGAAGCAGGTACTGGTGATGTAGTTCAAGCAGTAACTCATGCTAGAAAAATTTTATCTGATATTAAGAAAATACAAAGATTAAACGACGAAGAGCTTATGACAGAAGCTAAAAATTTAGGTGCCCCATATGAACTAGTTTGTGAAATAAAGAATACAGGAAAATTACCTGTTGTTAATTTTGCAGCAGGTGGTATTGCAACTCCAGCTGATGCAGCTTTAATGATGCAAATAGGAGTTGAAGGTGTCTTTGTTGGTTCTGGAATTTTTAAAAGTGGGAACCCCGCAAAAATGGCCGACGCAATAGTTCAAGCAACAACTCATTATGAAGATGCTGATTTAATTGCTAAGGTTTCTCAGAATCTTGGAGGAGCAATGAAAGGTGATGAAGTTTCTAAACTAGATCCATCAGAAAGATTAGAAAAAAGAGGTTGGTAAATAAAGTCCAAGTTGGTGTACTAGCTTTACAAGGAGATTTTGCAGAGCACATAGAAATGCTACACAAATTTGATGTTGATGTTCACAAAATTAAAAAAGAGTCTCAACTTGAAAAACTAGATGGTCTTATAATACCTGGTGGAGAATCTACAACAATAAAAAAATTGATTGATCGTTATGATTTCGAAAATCCTATAAAGACAAAGGTTAATCAAGGTATGTCTCTATGGGGAACCTGTGCTGGTTTAATATGTATTGCAGATAAACTAACAGAAAAAGATCCAATTCCAATGGGTATTATTGATGTAGAGGTATCAAGAAATTGGTTTGGTAGGCAAGTAGATTCATTTGAAGCAAATATACATTTTAATGGTATTGAAGGAAAAGTTAATGCTGTTTTTATTAGAGCTCCAATAGTTACTCAAGTTAAAAATAATGTTGAAGTATTATCAAAATTAGAAGATGGGACTATTGTCGCTGTTAAACAAAATAAAGTTTTAGGAACATCTTTTCATCCTGAAATTTCCGGTTCCTCAAAAGTACATGAGTATTTTTTAAACCTTACAAGGTCCTAATTTAATCTATTCTTAAAATACTTTTTTATTTTATTGATATAAAATAATTTAATAATATGAAAGATTTAGAACCTATAGGGATTTTAGATGATTTAAATTTATTTCTAAGTATTTTACCGTCTAAAATAAAAAAAAATATTGAAGTTCATGATTATGAGCTTATTGAAGTGGTTATGGATTTAGGAAGACCTCCTATTATCATATATTCTACACATCAAAATATTCTTAAAAACGAAACAATCAATTTACTAGATATTAGTTCTGTATTAGATAGAATTGGGCATATTGGTGATGATAATAGAGCTGGTATAGAAAAAACTTTACATCGAATATCATTAATTAGAAATAGGTTTGGTAAACCTGTTGGACTAACCTGTAGAGTTGGAAGAGCAGTATTTGGAAGCATAAAAGTAATTGAAGATTTTATAGGAACTAATAAAAGTATATTAATTATGGGTAAACCTGGAATAGGTAAAACTACTATGCTAAGAGAAATTACTAGATTATTAGCTGATAAAGAGGAAAAAAGAGTTGTTGTTGTAGATACTTCAAATGAAATAGCTGGTGACGGTGATATCCCACATCCTGCAATAGGTTCAGCTAGAAGAATGCAAGTAAAAAATACAGAATTACAACATGATGTTATGATTGAAGCTGTAGAAAATCATATGCCTGAAGTAATTGTTATTGATGAAATTAGTACAGAAAAAGAAGCAAATGCTTGTAGAACTATTGCAGAAAGAGGTGTTCAGCTTATAGCTACAGCTCATGGAAATACTTTAGACAACCTGATAATAAACCCAACTATAAGTGATTTAGTTGGAGGCACTAAGTCGGTCACTTTAGGAGATATAGAAGCAAGAAGAAGAAAAAGTCAAAAAGCAGTGCTTGAAAGACAACACGAACCTACTTTTAACATAGTTGTAGAAATAATTGGAAGAAACGAAGTTACTGTTCATTTTGATGTAGCATTAGCTGTAGACAAAAAATTAAGAGGGATTTCATCTGCATCTGAAGTAAGAAAATTATCAAATAATATTGTTGTAAAAAATCTTGAATTTGATGAAAAAATATCATTAACACAAACTCCTTTTAAACTTAATAATTTGATTAACACAAAGATAAATGTCCATGATTTAGAAATAGATAGTAAAGAAAAAAAACTAACAAAAAAATTCAAAATTTATCCTTTTGGAATCCAAAAAACTAAATTAAAAAATTCTTCTAAAATAGGTTTGAATAATATAACCATTGTTTCTAGCCCTGAAAAAGCAGAGATTATTGTAACAACAAAATCTAACTATTCAAGGGAGCCAAAATCAAGAATATTAGAAACAGCTGAAAAACTTGGAATCCCAATACATATTTTAAGAAAAGGGTCTAGTGATCAAATAGTAAGATTTTTAGGAAAAATAAAAGATAAAAGTAAAATAGAAAATTCAAATTTATATATTGAAAGTAAGGATTCAGATGCTTTAAATGAAGTTAAGCTTGCTGTAAAGAAAATTCAAAATGGTGAAAATGAAATAGAATTAGCCCCTAGAGATGCGAATATAAGAAGAAGGCAACATTTCTTTGCAAGTAACCAAGGTATAGGGACTAAATCTATAGGAAAAGAATTAAATAGAAGATTAGTTTTAAAAAAAAGAGATTAAATGACTTCAAAAAATAGACCTGAAAAAAATTTAAAACTTTTTAATTTTCCTAAAGATGGAAAAGCTTCTAAAAACGTATTAAATAAGGGATTACTTATTACATTTGAAGGTGGTGAAGGATCAGGAAAGTCTACCCAATGTAAAAAACTAGTGAAGAAATTAGTTGATGATGGAGTAAATTCTATCCTTGTACATGAACCTGGTAACACTCCAATGGGTGAGCAGGTAAGGAAATGGATCAAATCAAAAAGTATAAAAAACCCCATTGCAGAAACTTATTTATTTTGTGCAGCAAGAGCTGAATTATGTAAGTCAGTTATAGAACCTGCTTTGGATCAAGGAATAACGGTAATAGTTGATAGGTTTATTCATTCTACTATCGCATATCAAGGTTACGGAAAAGGTGTTTCTATTGATGCAATTAATCAATTAAATAAAATTGCTATCAATGATATTTCTCCAGATCTAACTATTTTGTTAGATATTGATCCAATTTTATCTACAAGCAGAATTAATAAAAATTTAAATATAGAACTTTCAAATTTTTCTGATAAGAAAAATAAAGACAAAAGAGAAAATTTTGAAGGGAATAAGTATGAGAATATGAGTCTAAATTTCCATAATAAAGTCAGAGAAGGATATTTAGAAATGGCTAATAATGATAGATCTTCTTGGAGTATAGTCGGTGCTCAGCAATCTCAATCTAAGGTAGCAGATTCAATTTGGAAAAGAGTAAAAAGATTAATAGAATCTCATAAGATTAATTAATTTTAGATTTTTTTAGCCAATCTTTAATTATTTGATCATCATGCTCAAAGGCTAATTTAGGTAAATCATCTAAATGAAAAAAATCAACTTCTAATGTCTCTTCTAAGGGCTTTGGAACTCCTGAAATAAGCTTCAAATTCCAAACTAGTAAAATAATTGGAGACTGATTATTCGAATAAACACCCGAAATCCATTCTGCTTTAACTTTAATGCCACATTCTTCCATCAATTCTCTTTCAACAGCATATTCAACTTTTTCAAATCTATTTATGAATCCTGAAGGCATACTCCATTTACCTAATCCAGGCTCTATAGCTCTTTTAACTAAAAGTATTTTACAGTCTTTAACTAAAATCCCTATTCCTACAACTTTTGGATCAATATAATTTTGATATTCTTTATTAATATAAATTCCTTAAATATTACCTATGTATTACATAATAAATATTTAAATAAAATATGGCTAGTAAAAATAATGAAAAATATAAAAGCAATTAATTATCTAATTAAATCTGATCCTAATTTAGGAAGGTTTATTGATTTTTTTAATAAAAAAAATTTTGTTTTAAATGATGATTATAGTAAAAAATCTGAATTTTTATCATTAGTTAGAATAATAATTGGTCAACAATTAAGTATTAACGCTGCAAATAGTATTTTCTCTAAATTTACTAATAAATATGGAGAAAATATAAAAAAAATAAAACTAGAAAGTTGCCTATTTGAAGATTTATTATCTTTAGGTTTATCAAAAACAAAATCAAATACAATTATAGAGATTTCAGAACTTACTATAAATAATTCTATAAATTTAAAAGAAATCTCAAAGCTAGAAGAAAAAGAAGCAAAAGATATATTATGTTCAATTAAAGGAATAGGACCATGGAGTGTTGAAAATTTTTTATTATTCTCAGGTAACAATAATGATATTTGTCCTGCTAATGATTTAGGAATTAAAAAAGGAATAAAAATTATTTATAACCTGAAAGAGTTACCTAAAGACAACGAAGTCTATAAAATTGCTGAGTTATGGAAACCATACAGATCTATAGCATCAAGATATATTTGGGAAATTGTTGATCAAAAAATTAACTTTGCCTAACACTTTTTTTACTAAACACTAAAGTTAACAAAATTAAGGTTATACCAGCAACAATAAAAGCAAAGTTTACACCATAATTATCTGCTATTATTCCCATGGGTACAGCTCCTAGAGGTATAAATCCAAAGCTCATTGAATAAAAACCCATTACTCTTCCTCTAAATTCAACGGGCGTTTTTTCTATAATCATTGAAGGATTTAATGATCTTCTACCTGCATCTCCAATACCTAAAAAGAAACATAAAATTATTGAAAAAAGTAAAAAAGAAGAGAAGCCTAATAACAATATAGACAACCCAGAAATAAAAGAGGTCATTAATATAAACTTTCCTTTTTTAGTTTCTTGAGGAAGAGAAGCCGCGGTTAATGTACCAACTAAAGCTCCTGAACCAATTGCAGCTAGCATTAATCCCACTTGAAGAGGTCCACCAGATAAAATTTCAGAAGAGTATGGCGCCAACAGAGTTCTAGTAGGCATAGATAATAAAGTAGTTATAAGAGCTATTATGAGTAAGTATTTAATTAATGATTTTTTATAAATAATTTCTAAAGCTTCTTTTATCTGGGTAACTACGTTTGAATTATTTTTTTTCTTTGCTTTGCCTTTTGGTAACATAAATGTAGCAATAGAAGCTACTATGCAAAAAGCAGTAATAAGTAAATAAGTAATACCTGGACCAAAAAAATGGTAAATCATTCCACCTATTGCTGGAGATATCATAGTTGTTAGAGCCATACCTGCAGCATTTAATGAAATAGCATTATTAAGTTGACTTTCATCAACTAATTCGGCTATTATTGACTGTCGAGCAGGCATCATAAACGCCCAAAAAGTACCCTGAAGAAAAGATACAAAAAATAAATGATAAATTGTAATAGTTTCTGTAAAAATAGATATTGCAATAAAAAGGCATATTAATATAATTCCAAATTGGCCTGCTTGAATAATATTTTTATTATCTAATCTGTCAGAAACAACTCCTCCATATAAAGAAAAAAGTAGCATAGGAGGAGCAAATCCAACTCCAATTAAAGTAACTGCAAATGAAGAAGAGGTAAGGTCCCATCCTAATTGAGCTCTAGCTAACATCTGAATATTCATTCCACCTATCATAGAAATCATACCAAAAACAAGAAATCGAAAGTTTTTATTTTTAAGAGATTCGAAAGTTTTTATCAAACTAAAAGCCTAGGTTCAATATATTATGTTATATTTAACAAGCTTATACATTTAACTATAGTTATTTTAATAATACGATATCAAAAATGGAATCTTTTTTTCAATTTGCAGCTTTAATAAGTGCCATGACTTGGGCATTGTCTGGAACCATCTTAAAAACTATAAAACTAAATAAAGTATTTAGTTTTCCATTTTTTGAATCTTTAGTTTCATTTGTAATTATAAGTCTTATTATCACATTATTTAGAGAATGGGATTCAATCTTAAATGAAAATCTAAATACTGTAAAGTTTTTCTTTATTGCATCATTTGTTAGCTGTATTGGAGCTGTGTTCTATATAATTTCAATTCAAAGAACTTCAATTAGTATAGTTTTCACAATATGTGCTAGTAGCAATGTATTAATGGCATTAATTCTTGATTATACTTTTAATTCAGTTAAGCATTCAAATATGGTGTTAGTTGGTTGTCTATTAATTCTTTCAAGTATATTGGTTATAAATTTAAGAAATTTAAAATCAATACAAGTAAACTTAATAGTTGGTGTTTTGGGAGGAGTACTCGCAGGATCATTATGGGGATTAGCAGTATTTTTTAACGATAAAGCTTTAATTGAAGGATCAATTTTAAGTGGTTCTTTAATAAGAGCTATTGTTGGAATAACTACATTATTTTTAGCTAGTATTGTTTTTTCTCAAAAGATAGAAATTATAAATAATACAATTCATTATTATAAAATAATAGCAGCAGGTTCTTTAATAACATTTTCCAGTTTGATTTGGTTTGTATCTTTAAACCATACATCTGGCTCATTAACTGCAATGTTTGGTAGCACAGCTCCAGTATGGGCAATTATATTAGGATATCTATTTTTAAAAGAGAGATTATTTAGAAGTGAAATTTTAGGTATAAGCTTAGCAATTTTAGGAATTATTATTATTGTTATATTTAAAAATTAATTGCACCTAGTTAAGCCTAGCCAAACTAGTATAAAGGGAGCTAAGAACATAATAATACTTATCCATCTATTAAATTTTTTCATTTTAAAACTTAATGTTTATAACTTCTACCTAAAATATTTTACCAATATAAATTATTTTAAGTAGAAGTTGTTTACTACGGAAAAGATAAATAAGCAAAAAATTTTAAAATGAAAAAATATGTTTATTTTTTCTTAAAAACATCTTTCATTTTATCAATTCTTTTTTCATTCTCAATTTCTTGAGGAGTGACTCCTCTTCTTAATGCTTCATCTAAGACTTGTAACATTTCTTTAGTCATATCTTTATTTTTTCCAGTACCCCACTCAAGATACTTGTCAGATTTATTTTTCGCTGAGCTAATAATAGTATTAACAGGCACTAAATAAGAATCAATTTTAGGGATATCCACGGAATTATTAGGATATATAGCTAATACTCTTCTTATATAATTGAAAAAAATTTCTTTTACTTTTTCACTAGCTCTACCATTAAGAGATAGTACATATTGAGACTTTTTGCCAAGTCCAACTTTTTCCAAGTAATTAGCATTAGTAAGACTTTTAATTCTATTGTCTAAATATATTTTAAATTTACTCATTCTTTTATCTGAATCAACCATAAAAATTTTATATTCGTTATGCCAAGAATGATTGTGATATTCACATGATTCAATTAATGACTTTACAAACCAAAAAATTTCATTTTTATTAAAAGATGAATCAAATATAGCGTTATCAAATCTTAATAATATAAAACTATCTATTAACTCTTTTTTTGGTTTTTCTAATTCAGATAAATTAGAAGTAAGTGGGTTAGAAATTCCTAATAGTTTTTCAACTGCTTTCTTAGGGCTAATATCAACATTTTTTAACTTATAATAAGCTGCAATTGATATTCTAATATTCCTATCTTTAGGCTGCATTTATTACCTGTAAAAATTTAATTTATTTATATTTCTAGTGTAATTATATAATAAATCAATAATTTAGTGCACGCAATTTTATTAAATTTACCACATAATTTTAAATAAAGATAGCGGGTCAAAAAGTACCCGCTATCTTTATTTTATTAACCTATAAATGATTAATTATTTATCATTAATCATTGCTATTCCTCGTGAAACAGACCAAATAACTATTAGTATAAAGGCTATACCAGAAATTTGACTTGCTGCTTCAACACTTACGACTGTAGTAATAATTATATTGGAGACAATTAAAATCAATCCCATAATAATTGCAAGCCATCCTAAAGGAATAAAAGATAACGCTCCTTTAGCATCATTTCCTCTATAAGCTAATCCAATAAATAGCCACCCAACTCCAGCAAGTATTCCTCCTAGAGTGCTTGCACCTACACTAAATGCTTGGGTAAAACCAGCTGCGATTCCTATAGTACCTGCACTTGCGGCAGCAGCAGCATCTCCAGCAGCAGCACCACCCATTGCTGCAACAAATTTATCACCCATTTCTACCAATGCTACACCAGTAGCCATAGTTGAAATCCAAATTATAATTGCCGCTAATACGCAAACAATTCCAAGACTTTCACTAGTACTTGATGCAGTACCTCTTGTACTCAATAAACCAGCTGCATGAACTACCAATCCAAGTACAATTAATATTGAAGCAATTGAAATTATTGTTCCTCCATCAGAACTATTTGTCAAAATAGTAGCAATATCATCACTTTTAGTATCAAAGCCGATTGTAATTTGGAATAAAATCCAACCTATAAAAGCTGCAACAATACCTATAGCAAGAGTTAAACCAGTTCCTTTTGAATTCATATGTCCCTCTCAAATTAATATTTTTAATTATTATAGACTATATATTTTCCCATTATTTAATTTTTCAATATAAAAGTTAACTGAAATTATTCTATAAACATGATTTCAATCTTAGAAAATTACTCTTTCATGTAGTTTTCATAAAATATGGTCTCAAAAGATTGAATTAAATATCAACTGGATATCTTATTAATACTATTAATATAAAGAAATTTGGGGAAATTTACGTTTATTACAGTTTAATAACAATCGTTATAAATTAATAAAAAAAATCTCCCTTTTCAAAATGGAGAGACTTCTATATGTAGCCATTATCTGAGCGAGCAGAATAACAGCTACTCTTTAATTAAATCAGAACGCTAGAAATAATGTAATAATCAAACTTACGGATTTTCTCAACTTTTCAGTAACAATAGTGGATAATAAGGTGGATATCCGTAAATCCAACATTCAAGAGAATATTAATATATGGGTATTAATAAAGAATTGAATTAAATATTAATGGTGGGCCCGGGATGACTCGAACATCCGACCTCTACTTTATCAGAGTAGCGCTCTAACCAACTGAGCTACGGGCCCAAATTAAAAGAATAATTCCAAATACACAGATGTAATTTTATATGAAGAAAATAATTTTAATATAAAAAAAAATATTTATTATAAAGAATTATGAATGAATTAGAGTTCAGTTTTCACTTTGAAAACTGAACAGTGAATGAAAAACCGTCAAAATTAGTTCAAGTTTGTACTTAAAGTACTTATAACATTAGTGCATTTTTATAAGTATTAAAAAAGTTTATTACGAGCCCCTTCTACATTTAAAGAATCTCGCTCAAGTAACAAAAATTTTCAATACATACACTAACCGACCATAATAACAACCTAATTAAAGGTTTTATTTTTCCTTAGAAAGGAGGTGATCCAGCCGCACCTTCCGGTACAGCTACCTTGTTACGACTTCGTCCCAGTCATCAGTCCCACTCTCGGCGTCTGCCTCCCAAAAGGGTTAGCGCAACGACTTCAAGTGTTACCAACTTCCATGACGTGACGGGCGGTGTGTACAAGGACCGGGAACGTATTCAACGCAGTGTGCTGACCTGCGTTTACTAGCAACTCCACGTTCATGCAGGCGAATTTCAGCCTGCAATCCCAACTGAGACAAGTTTTATCGGATTAGCTCCCCCTCGCGGGTTGGCGACCGTCTGTACTTGCCATTGTAGCGTGTGTGTAGCCCAGGGTGTAAGAGCCATGATGATTTGACGTCATCCCCACCTTCCTCCCTTTTAGGGGCAGTATCGTTAGAGAGTGCAACTAACAAAGAGGGTTGCGCTCGTTGCGGGACTTAACCCAACACCTCACGGCACGAGCTGACGACAACCATGCAACACCTGTGTAAGCTCCCTTGCGGGTCCTTCCCCTTTCGGTTCAGTACTACTTACATGTCAAACCCTGGTAAGGTTCTTCGCTTACCATCGAATTAAACCACACGCTCCGCTGCTTGTGCGGTCCCCCGTCAATTCCTTTGAGTTTTAGCCTTGCGGCCGTACTACTCAGGCGGATTGCTTAACGCGTTAACTTCGGCTCACGAGGGGTCGATGCCCCGAAAACCTAGCAATCATCGTTTACAGCGTGGACTACCCGGGTATCTAATCCGGTTCGCTCCCCACGCTTTCGTCCCTTAGCGTCAGAACTGTCCCAGTAAGTCGCTTTCGCCACTGGTGTTCCTCCAGATATCTACGCATTTCACCACTACACCTGGAATTCCACTTACCTCTAACAGTCTCGAGTCTAACAGTATCTCACAACATCTCCAAGTTGAGCTTGAAGCTTTCATATGAGACTTGTTAAACCGCCTACGGACCCTTTACGCCCAGTGATTCCGGACAACGTTCGCAACCTACGTATTACCGCGGCTGCTGGCACGTAGTTAGCCGTTGCTTATTCATTAGGTACCTTCCTTGCTATTCCCTAATAAAAGAAGTTTACAACCCGAGGGCCTTCATCCTTCACGCGGTGTCGCTGCATCAGACTTTCGTCCATTGTGCAATATTCTTAGCTGCTGCCTCCCGTAGGAGTGGGGGCCGTGTCTCAGTCCCCCTCTGGCTGGTCGTGCTCTCACACCAGCTACCCGTCTTAGGCTTGGTGGGCCATTACCCCGCCAACAACCTGATAGGACGCAAGCCCATCCAAGAGCGATAAATCTTTCATTTATAAAAATTATTAATAAATCGTATGCGGTATTAGCACAAATTTCTTTGTGTTATTCCCCACTCGAGGGTAAGTTACTTACGCGTTACTCAGCCGTCTGCCACTGAATATATGCTTTCCGAAGAAAGCGATTCCGTTCGACTTGCATGCCTTAGACACACCGCCAACGTTCGTCCTGAGCCAGGATCAAACTCTTCAAAAAAACGGTTTTTCATTCACTGTTCAATTTTCAAAGTGCGATATCATTATTAATCTGAAGAGATTAAAATAACTTTAGAAAAAAATGATAACAAAAGCTTAGATTAATAACAATAATAAAATAAAATTAGAATTGTTATAAAAAATAAGCGCAATTAACATTGTAACAAACTTTTAGGAGGAAAAACCATGGTAAAAATAAATCCGGGAGAACCTTATTCAAGGATTTCGTCAGAAGAAGCTTATGAAATGCAACGTAATGGAGATTCATTAATAATTGATGTGAGAAACGAAGATGAATATATATCTGGGCATATAAAAGATGCTAAATGGATCCCTGTAGACGAAATTGTTCAAAGGGTTGATGAATTACCAGAATCAGGAAATCTATTATTTATTTGTGCTATAGGCGCCAGAAGTGGATTAGCAGCAGAATATGCAAGTTCATTAGGAATCGACTCTAAAAGGTTATTTAATATTGAAGATGGGACTCCTACATGGCTAGATAAAGGGTTGCCATCCTCAAAAGGAAAAAATAAATGAGTTTCATTGATCCAGATGTCTATGTAATAGGATCAATAGCCTATGATGACTTAGAAACTCCATCAGGCTCTCGAGATAATTTATTAGGAGGATCAGCTGTTTATTTTTCAATTGCTGGATCAATATTTTCTGAAATAGGAATGATTGGAACTGTTGGAAATGATTTTAAAGAAGATGATATATCTTTACTTAGTCTTAAAAATATTGATACATCAAAAATTGAAAAGAAAACAGAAGGATCAACTTTCAGATGGAAGGGAAATTATTCTGAAAATTTTGAAGATCCAACAACAATTTCAACAAACTTAGGCGTTTTTGAAGATTTTTCTCCTCAACTAGATAAACAAATTGAAAATTCAAATTTTGTTTTTTTGGCTAATATTTCTCCAGATATTCAAAATAATATTGCGATTAATTTAACTAATAACAATAATTTAGTTGGCTTAGATACTATGAATCACTGGATTATAGAAAAAAAAATATCATTGTTAAAAGTTATGAAAAATGTTGACATTTTTTTTATCAATAAAGGAGAAGCATTATTGCTTTCAAACAAAAAAAGTATTGAAGAATCCGCCAAATATATTATTGAGAATGGTCCAAAATTATGTATCATTAAAGACGGAAAGAATGGTTCATATTTATATTCGCTTAATGGGCTTGAGTTTTTTTGTCCAATTTACGATATTGATAAAGTAGTTGATCCTACAGGAGCAGGAGATTCTTTTGCTGGTGGTTTTTTTGGATATATTTCCAAAATACATAGCCCTGGGATTAAGGATTTCAAGAATGCAATGATCTATGGGTCAGCAATAGCATCATTTACTATCGAAGGTTTTGGAACTGAAAGTTTATTTAGTATGAATTTAAAAAGTTTAAATGAACGATTTGAAAAAATAAAATCAAAAAAGGATTTGAGAAAAAAATGAAATATGATATCAAAGATATTAATTTAGCAAGTCAAGGGAAGAAAAAAGCTGAATGGGCTTCAAGGGAAATGCCTGTTTTGTCACTAATCAAAGATAGATTTGAAAAAGAAAAGCCTCTTGAAGGAACAAAAATTTCTGGATGTTTACACGTAACATCAGAAACAGCTAACCTAGCATTAACGCTTAAGGCAGCTGGAGCTGATTTTTCACTATGCGCATCCAATCCTCTTTCAACACAAGACGACATAGCAGCTTACTTAGTTTCTGAAGGAATACCTGTGTATGCTATAAATGGAGAAAATAATGATTCTTACTACAGTCATATTAATGCTGTTGTTGAAGAAAAACCAAATATTACCATAGACGACGGGGCAGATTTAGTAGCTTTTCTTCATCAAGAAAAACCTGAATTAATGTCTGAAATTATTGGTGGAATGGAAGAAACTACTACTGGAGTAATTAGACTTAAAGCCTTAGCAAAGGAAAATAAGTTAAAGTACCCTATAATTGCTGCAAATGATTCTCAGACAAAACATATGTTTGATAATAGGTATGGCACAGGTCAAAGTACTCTTGATGGAATAATTAGAGCTACTAATATCCTAATAGCAGGAAAAACGTTTGTAATTATTGGTTATGGATGGTGTGGAAGAGGATTAGCTTCAAGAGCAAAAGGAATGGGAGCACAAACAATTGTCTGTGAAGTAGATCCTATAAAAGCATTAGAAGCAGTTATGGATGGCCATCAAGTAATGAAAATCGAAGAAGCTGCAAAAGAAGGAGATATTTTTGTTACTCTTACAGGAGGTCTTCATGCAATAGCAAAAAGTCATTTAGAGAACATGAAAGATGGAGCTATCGTAGCTAATTCTGGACACTTTAACGTGGAAATAGATTTAGAATCTTTAGAGAAAATGGCTGAAACTAAAAGTACACTTAGGCCTTTTGTAGATGAATATACTTTAGAAAATGGTAAAAAAATATGTGTATTAGGTGAAGGAAGATTGATAAATTTAGCAGCTGCTGAAGGACATCCTCCATCAGTAATGGATATGAGTTTTGCTAATCAAGCTCTTGGGTGTGAATTTCTAAAGAAAAATTCATTAGATTTAGGAGTTCATGTATTGTCTAAAGAAATAGACAATAATATCGCTACTTTGAAATTAGCAGCAATGAAAATGAATTTTGACAATTTAACTGCCGATCAAGAAAAATACTTAAACTCTTGGAACATGGGAACATAAATATGAAAAATAATTATCTTTTTACATCTGAATCTGTTTCAGAAGGTCATCCTGATAAAATGTGTGATCAAATTTCTGATGCAGTTTTAGATGAATGCTTAAAACAGGACAAACTAAGTAGAGTAGCTTGTGAAACTGCTGTAGGCACTGGATTTGCAATGGTATTTGGAGAAATTACTACAAGCGCAAATATTGATTATGAAAAGATAATTAAGCAAACTATTGATGAAATAGGCTACACAAAAAAAGAATATGGATACACTTCTGAAAATATAAAAATCCTTAATTACCTTGGAAAGCAATCTCAAGATATAAAACAAGGTGTTGATATTTCTCTAGAAAATAGAGACTCTAGTTCTGAAGATGGATCCAATCAAGAAGGTGCTGGAGATCAAGGAATGATGTTTGGTTATGCCTGTGATGAAACTGAAGAAAAAATGCCACTAGCAATAACGTTAGCGCATAATTTATTAAAAGAATTAAGAGATATTAGAAAATCTAGTAAATTAGATTATCTTAGACCTGATTCAAAAAGCCAGGTCACACTAGAGTATGATCAAAATCATAAAATTGTAAGAGTAAACACTGTTCTTATTTCAACTCAACATGATTCAGGTGTGAGCAATGATCAAATGAAAATTGATATTTATAATAATGTTATTAAGAAAGTTATTCCATCAAACTTATTAGATGAAAATACAAAAGTATACATTAATCCTTCAGGAAGATTTGTGATAGGAGGGCCAGTTGGAGACGCTGGATTAACTGGTAGGAAAATAATTGTTGATACATATGGAGGAGCAGCCAAACATGGTGGAGGTGCATTTTCCGGAAAAGACCCTACTAAAGTTGACAGGTCTGCCGCTTACGCTGCAAGACAAATTGCAAAAAATATTGTTGAGACAAAAATTGCTTCGCAAGCAGAGGTGCAATTATCTTATGCAATTGGAAAAGCTGAACCAGTTTCAATTATGATTAATACTTTTGGAACCGGTAAAATAAGCGACTCTTTAATTGAAAAAGCTGTAGGAAAAATTTTCGATTTAAGACCATCTGCAATTATTTCAAGATTAAGCTTAAGAAATCCAATTTATAAACAAACGTCAACATACGGTCATTTTGGAAGGCCTGATTTAGATTTACCTTGGGAAAATGTGAATTACGCCACTGAGCTTGAAAGCTTGTTTTAACATATAATTTTTTTAGATGAAAAATATAATAAAATTTGGAACAGATGGTTGGAGAGCAACTCCAAAAACTGGACTTTCTCCTGAAAACATAATGATATGTGCTCAGTCTTTTTCAGATTATATCAACTCAAAACATTCTAATAAAAAATCGATTTTAGTTGGGTATGATACAAGGAAAGATTCGTTGAAATTTGCATTAATTTCAGCTCAAGTTTTAATGTCAAATAGCATCGAGGCTAAAATTACTATAAATCCCACAGCCACACCAGTATGTAGTAATTTTATAAAAAACTCCTCAATTCAAGGAGGAATTATAATTACTGCTTCTCATAATTCAAAAGAATGGAATGGTTTTAAAGTTAGATCTGAAAATGGTACTGGTTTTAATAATTCTGAAATTCAAAAAATTGAAGAAAGGGTAAATTTTTATAAAAAAAATTTTTCATCCATAAAATACAATTCACAAATTAAAATAGATTCTATAGACATTAATGAAATATATATAAATTCATTAAGAAATATTATTGACGTTGAAAATATTATAAATTCCAATATTAATATTTCAGTTGATTATATGCACGGAGCTTCATCAGGGTTGCTAGAAGAAATATTAAAAGGTAAAGAAATCAATCACATTAGAAAAAATTATGATTCTGAATTTCCTGGAATGATTCAACCAGAACCAATTAAAAAAAACCTAGGAATCTTAATGAAAGATATTAAAAATAACAAAAGATCTATAGGGATTGCATTTGATGGTGACGGTGACAGGCTAGGGATAATTGATGAGGACGGTATATTACAATCAGCCTCAGAAGTTTTTGCTATATTAAGTAATCATATTCTTAGTTTAAACAAGGGTAAAGATATCGCAACTACAATTTCTATGTCATCAATAATAGATGATGTATGTAAAGAATATAAATCAAATGTTGTACGTACAAAAGTTGGATTTAAATATTTAGCACCACTTTTAGAAAATAATAAAGTGATTTTTGCAGGTGAAGAAAGTGGCGGGTATTCTTTATCAAATCACGTAGCTGACAAAGATGGCGTTCTGTCAGCACTTTTATACCTTGAATGTATGATTGTAAATAAAAGTTCTCCAAAAATTTTATTGGAAAGCCTTTATCAAAAGTATAATAAAAGATTTTTCAAAAGAATTGATCTTAAATTTTTGATATCAAAAAAAACTATTATTGAAAATAAAATAAATAATATGGAAAGTTTTTTTTTGAATTACGCGACAATTAGAGACGTAGATGAAAGAGATGGAAAGAAAATTTTTTTTGATAATGGATCATGGATATTAATTAGACTGTCAGGCACAGAACCGCTTATAAGAATTTATAATGAAGCAAGTTCTAAAGTTGAATTAGAAAAAATAAATAATATAAGCCAAAAGTATTTTAATAATTATTCCCAATGATAATTTTATTTTTATAAAATTATTGTGATTTACACGTATAGTAAGGCTTAGTTTAAGTATAATAAATAAGTAGATAACACTCATTATGCCGGGGTGGCGGAATGGTAGACGCGCCAGACTTAAAATCTGTTGTCCGTATAGGGCGTGGGAGTTCGAGTCTCCCCCTCGGCACCATCTAATATTTTTTTTAAAAAATATTAGATATTTCTTTAAAAAAATCATTAAAAGCTATAAAACGACCTGTATCTAATATTACTTCTTATTTATATTTAGATTTAAATAAGAAGTAATGGTTGGAGGAATTGTTGAAAGATAAAAAAGATAGATCATTAGTAGTAGTACAACTTTCTGGTGGTAATGACGCTATGAACACCATAGTTCCTTATAATAATGGTATATATCATGATTCAAGATCTGCAATACATCTTACTGAAAAAGAAATTATAGATATAGATGGATCTTTAGGTTTTCATCCGGAAATGGGAGCGCTTAAAAATCTATGGGATCAAAATAAAGTTGCGGTAATTAATGGAATTGGATATCCAGTTCCTAACCGTTCACATTTCAGGTCAATGGACATATGGCATACCGCTGAATCAGAAAGTATTGCTCCTGATGGATGGCTTGGAAGAACTATCAGAGAAATTGATCCAAATCATAATAATGTTGTAACAGCTGTGAATTTTGGAAGAGGTTTGCCAAGAGCATTAGTTTGTAAAGATGTTCCTGTAGCTTCAGTAGGTGATTTAGAAACATATGGCTTAATGCCTGATATTAAAGGAAAAGAACAAAGGCAAGATGTTTTAAATTATTTTTCTAGGATGTATGGCCCAAATCAAGGACGTGATGCAATTTTAGAAGCACTTGGAGAAAATGGTGTAAGTGCTATGAATGGAGCTGATATTCTAAGTGGAGCTAACTCTAAATATTCATCATCAATTGAATATGCAGATAACCCAATTTCTAATAACTTAAAGGATATTGCTAAAGTAATCTTTGCTGATGTAGGAACTAAAATTTATTATGCTCAGCACGGAAGTTTTGATACACATGCTGGAGAATTATTTAATCATGCAAAACTTTGGAAAGATCTTTCTGATGCATTAGGTGATTTTTTTGAAGACTTAAAAGAGCATGATCGACAAGATGATGTAACAGTTTTACTTTTTTCTGAATTTGGTAGAAGAATTCAAGATAATGGTTCAGGAACGGATCATGGTTCTGGAGGTGTAGCTTTTGTTTTAGGAGGATCTGTTAATGGTGGTTTTTATGGCGAACAACCTTCTTTAGAAATATCAGAACAAGTAGAAGGAGATATGAAATATAATAATGACTTCAGGTCTACTTATGCTACGTTATTAGATAAATGGATGGGTATTGATTCAGTACCAATACTAGGAAAGAATTACGAACAATTTAATTTTATAAATAAAGGAACATAATTTATGTCAAATAAAGATATCATGCTTATGGCTCATTTAATGAGAAGAGTAGGATTTGGTTCTACTAAAGATGAATTAGAGGAATATATAAAGAATGGTTATGATAATCAAGTTGATATTATTTTAGATTCAGAACCTAATTATGAGATTTCAAAGCATTTAATAAATAGATATCAACCAGATTATGGATCTCCTATGGGAAATTCATCAAATGGCGCATCCTGGCTTTATAAAATGATTTGGAGTGACTCTCCATTTAAAGAAAAAATATCCCTTTTTTGGCATGGTATTTTTGCAACTGGTTACGCTAAATTAGCTAATGGGATTGTATTACATGATCAAATAAAAATGTTTTCTAAATTTGGACTAGGAAACTACAAAAATTTACTTATTGAATTATCTAAAGATCCAGCAATGATTATATGGCTTGATAATTGCGAAAGTCATAAAGGAGCTGTAAATGAAAATTATGGAAGAGAATTACTTGAATTATTCTCTATGGGAACAGGAAATTATACAGAGAAAGATATTAAGGAAGCCTCAAGAGCTTTTACAGGATGGACTATTGCTAATAAAGACTATATGACCACTAAATCACAAAGAGATTCAGTTTGGCCCTATGGCAGGTTAGCAATGCATTTTGAATATAAAGAAGATGACCATGATGAAGATGAAAAAATATTTCTAGGTGAAACAGGAAATTTCAATGGTGAAGAAATAATTGACATAATATGTAAACAAAAAGCAACTGCAAAGTTTATATCTAGACATATGTACAGCTTTTTTGTAGAAGATGAGCCTCCTGTACCAGAATGGCCTTATAAAGAACCAAATAATCCTAACGCAATAGAGTTATTATCTGAAGTATATTTTGATACTGGATATAACATTAAAGAAATGTTGAGATTTTTATTTAAATCTAAATTCTTCAAATCTGAGAAAGTATGGAATAAGAGAGTCAAGAGTCCTATAGAATTAGTTGCTGGAACATTACGGATAACAAAGGAATTTGAAAGACCAGATAAGCAACAATCTTCAGCTAATTCACATACTTCGTTCATGGGTCAGCATGCAATGAATCCACCATCTGTTGAAGGATGGCATTGGGGTACAGAGTGGCTAGATTCAGGGACTGTAGTAGAAAGAGTCAACTTCTCTTCTTCAAAACTAGGAGATGTAAATAATTCTGGTATTAGAAAAATTATAAATAATGTAAAATCAAATATTTCAAATCAATATTCTACTGAGTTATTGATAGAAAAAATTTTAGAAGAATTAGGCTCAATAATTGTATCAAAAACAACTAAAGATACTCTAAAAGATTTTGTTAATTCTAAAATCAATTCTGAAAAATCATTAAATGATGACAACTTGTCAGAATTATTACAATTAATAGGTGCCATGCCTGAATATCAAAGAGCGTAATATGACTACTTCTTTTGATATTAAAAACAAAAAAACAATGGGGCTAGCTGCCATGCAAGGCAGAGGTTTCTATTATCCTTTTGATTTAGCTTTTGACAGTAATGATAAAATTTATGTTCTTGGCAGAGGACATGATTATGATCCTAGAGGAGCAAGAATTACTGTAATGGACATGGAAGAGGAATATTATGGAACCTTTGGTTCTTTTGGAGATAAAGAAGGACAATTTATGTGGCCATCTTCAATTGCTATTAGTAACAAAGATAAAATTTATGTTTCAGATGAATATTTAAATAAAATAACAATAATGACTACAGAAGGTGATTTTATTTCTTCATTTGGTCAACTTGGAAATGCTGAAGGAGAATTTGATGGTCCTAACGGATTAGTTTTTGATGATAACAATCAATTGTACATAGTAGATCATAGAAATGGTAGAATCCAAGTTTTTGATGAAGATGGTAATTATATTCGTAAATTTTCCTCAGAAGGTGAATCAGAAGGTAAATTAAATTTACCTTGGGGAATAACTCATATTTCTGATGATACTTTATATATTTCTGATTGGGGTAATCACAGGATTCAAGAATTTTCAACAAATGGTGATTTTATAAGAACTATAGGATCAAAAGGGAATAATGAGAGTAACCTTCTTCATCCATCATCATCCGCTGTTGACGATTTAGGGTATGTTTATGTTTCTGATTGGGGTAATCATAAATTAAAAGTTTTTGATAAACATGGAACTTTTTTATGCTCCAATAGAGGAGAAGGCACTTTATCTAAATGGGCTCAAGATTTTTTGGACACTAATGTACAAGAAAAAGAAGCAAGATCAAAAGCAAATTTAGTTTTTGAATTAGAAAGTTTTAAAAATGATCCATTTACAGAATCTTCTCATGTAGAAAAATTATTTTGGTGCCCTACGTCAATATCTTTTCATAAAGATAAATTACTCATTGTTGATAGTAGTAGGCATAGAATTCAAGTTTTCAACAAGGTAGAAAAATTATAGGATTTTTTGGAGGCGACGATGGGATTCGAACCCATGAATGGAGGTTTTGCAAACCACTGCGTTAGCCACTTCGCCACGTCGCCAAAAAAAGTATAACTTAAATTATTTTATCAAAAAAAAATAAATCTATGGTGCCGAGGGGGAGAGTCGAACTCCCACGCCCATAAGGACACTACGCCCTCAACGTAGCCTGTCTACCATTTCAGCACCCCGGCATTTATGGCAGGAGCGGGAGGAGTCGAACCCCCGACCTCTGGTTTTGGAGACCAGCGCTCTAGCCAACTGAGCTACGCTCCTAAGTTATATGAAACTTAATTCTATCAAAATAATCTTATTACACAGTAATAAAGTTAGCTATAAATATAATTATGAAATTCTATTAGAGATAAATCTTTAAAAAAATAGGCATATTAAAAACATATTTAATATGCCTATAAATTAATACTCAAATAGCATTTGTACCTGTTTCACCAGTTCTAACTCTTATTACTTCAGTTATTTCAGAAATGAATATTTTTCCATCTCCTATATCTCCTGCTTCACTTGTTTTTGCGGAAGATATTATAGAATCAATAACTTTTTTTTGTTTTGATTTATCTGTCACAGTTGTAATAAGTACTTTAGGTAAAGAAACTCTATTTGCAGTAGATCCTCCTCTTCCAGTAAATACCTCTACTCCTTCTTGAGTTCCTCTTCCACTTACATTACTATAAGTAAAACCTGTGCATCCAGCTTTAGACATAGCTTCTAATACAAGATTTACTCTTTCAGGTTTAATTATTGCATCGATTCTTATCATCTTTTCCTCCTTTTTTTAAAATTACAAAAATTTAATTCGCACCATCATCAACTGTAGCTTGTTCACCATGTTCAGCTAAATCAAGACCTTGATTTTCAGATGATTCTGAAACTCTTAATCCTAAACCTGGAATTTTATCTAAAACAAATAAAATAACAAAAGTAACTACAAAAGAATAAACTAGTGTTCCAACTGCTGTATAAATTTGTATCCATACTTGTGATGTACTACCTTCTACTAAACCTTTAACTCCAGCAATACTTTCAATGGCAAAAATTCCAGTAGCTATACAACCCCATAAACCTCCAATACCATGAACAGCAAAAACATCTAATGCATCATCCATTTTAGTTTTATGTATCAATTCGACTGCATAATAACAAATCAAACCTGATCCAAGGCCTATAGCTAAAGCTCCTAGAGCATTAACAGCTCCTGCTGCAGGAGTTATTGCAACTAATCCAGCTACTGCCCCTGTTGCAACTCCAACTCCACTTATTTTTCCAGTACTAAATAAACCAACTAGTCCCCAAACTGTAGCTGAAGTTGCTGCTGCTATTTGAGTTACAAGCATAGCATTTACTGCATAACTATCTGCAGCTAATGCTGATCCTCCATTAAAACCAAACCATCCAAACCAAAGAATAGATGCTCCAAGAAGCACATAAGGTACATTATTAGGTTGTAAGCCAGGATTTCTTCTTCTACCAACTAAAAGAGCTGCTGCTATAGCTGCTGCACCTGCATTGATATGAATAACGGTTCCTCCTGCAAAGTCTAATGCACCAGCACCATCAGCTCCAATCCATCCACCACCCCAAACCCAATGAGCAACGGGAGCATAAACTAAAGTCACCCATAATACCATAAAAATCAAGTAAGTTGTAAACTTAAATCTTTCAACAAAAGCACCTGTGATTAAAGCTGGGGTAATAATTGCAAACATCATTTGAAAAAGTACATCATAAAGAGGAGCTATCGCCTCTCCTTCTGATGCAAATGTATCTATTCCAACTAGTCCTAAATAAGAAAAATCTCCTACAAAACTAGGTATTAATTCACCACTTCCGTAAGCAAGACTATAGCCCCATAAAGTCCAAACAATAGTAACAACACCTATAGTTAAAAAACTAAGCATAATAGTGTTAACTAAACTCTTTACTCGCACTAAGCCTCCATAAAAAAAAGCTAACCCTGGTGTCATGAAAAACACTAGCGCTGATGCTGTTAGCATCCAAGCTGTATGTCCAGAATCCATAATTCCCTCCTTTAAGGATCACGTTTAAATTTAAATATAAATATTTATTTATAAGTTTAAACTAAGATGTATATATTTTTTTCTTGTTACATCTATCTGTCAATTGTTACATATATGTATCATTTGTGTAACAATTTTTATATTCATAGTGCTTTAGCGTAGTTTTTGAACCAAAATATTAACAATAAAGGTAAAAAAATCAATAAATTGTTAGATTTACAAGAATTAGGATCAGATATTTTAGTTTCAATTACAAAATTTTCTCTAGCTTTATACGCTCCTGCTCCTATACTTTTTCTCCAATTTGAATCTAAGGTGTTAAGATCAAAACCATAAGAATTTACTAATGCTTCATCTAAAGTCATTCCTTTTGATAAGTTATTTAATAAAGTATGCATTGTATCGTAACCATAATTATTTATCATATACCTAACCACACTTCTAGATTGTCCATATGCAACTAATGTTAATTTAGGGTCCCCTGGAAAAGTTCTTAGTTGGTTTAAAGGTTTTAATTGATTTGTACCAATCCCCCACTCTAAATACAAATCATAACTTACTGTTTTATCTCTATTAGCATATTCTGCCAAACCTTCATTTAACCACAAAGGTAAATTTATAGACCCATCAGTAGCCCTGCCAACTAAAACATGCATTATTTCGTGGGTTGAAGTTCCAATATCATTTCTTCCTGCTAATACTAAAACAACACTTGCTTCATCAAAAGCTTGCCCTGCTGTAATTAATTCCCTATCTGAAGTTTTAGATTTTGATCTAACTGCTTCAATCATTTCAGAATAATTATTATATAAAGTAAGAGTTATTTTTTCTTCTGTTTTACCTACAATAGATTCCATGTCTTTTATTAAAAGTTCACATTCTTTAAGTAGAGTTTTGGCTCTACTTTTAGAGTATCTATAATAAATAGTTACATTATTTCCTTCTATGAAATCCCAATCATCAAATCTAGTATCAAGCATAATAAATTCATTGCTTTCAGTTGAAATTTGAGAACCATCGTCAAAATAAATAATTAAGTTCCAAGTAATAGTAGAACCGGGTGGTATATAACCGTTAGAAGTGTTTATTCTGAAATCCATTACTCCAGAAACTTTATTGTTTTCTTCAGTTTGAAAATCCATGTATCCATATTGCAAAGTTTTTCTATCTCCCGTTTTAAAATTAACTTTAATATCATTAATTTTCTTTTTGCTTAAACCTGTAAAAAAAAATGAGATTTTTTCAGGAAAAACTATGGAATAATCTATGCTTTCTACTTGAAAGTCATCATTAGTTTCAGCTTCTAAAACTAAACTGTTTTGAAAAAAAAATATAAAAAAAACTAAAATGAAAAAACTAAACTTTCGCATTTTTTAAACCTACAATAAGTCTCCATATAGAACCTGTAAATGTACCAAAAGCCAAAATATATAATGCAATTAAAGGTTGTGAAAAAATTAAGAAAATTATTAATATAATAGATCTTTCTACTCGTGTAAAGAAGCCCGCTCTATTTTCTATTTTAAGACTTTCGCTTTTAGCTCTAATATAGCTAATCAGTTGAGAACCAAGCAAGGAAATAACGCATAAAAAAACAGCAGTCTTATCTAGAGAATTAAATAAATAATATCCTAATAATCCAACAAATATTGTGGCTTCACTATATCTATCAATAACTGAATCTAATAAATTGCCAAATATAGATTCCTTCCCTGAAAGTCTAGCCATCGCTCCATCGATAGAGTCTAAAATAGTTCCTATAGCTACTACTATACCGCCTATTAAAAACTCACCTCTATAGATAAAATAAGATCCAAAAATAGTAATAAATAAACCTAACATTGTAATTAAGTTAGGAGTAAAACCCAATTTGATAAAAATCTTTGATATAGGATTTTCATACAAATCTCTTGTATAAGTTCTAATGATTGTTCTTAATTTTTCCACTATTTGTTATTAATAATTTTTTGTTTATAATTTTTTGTATATTTTTATTATTTCAGAAACTATTTTTTCCCAAGAGTAATTTTGAACATTTTTTAAACCATTTTTGATATTTTCTTCTGTTGGAAGTTCATTTAGAAGAACTTTTGAAATCAAAATGTTTAATTCGCTATTCGAATCTGAATTATAAAGAAACCCATAATTATTTTTTAATAATAAATATTTATAACTTTCTATAGAAGATGCAATTAATACTGATCCTGAAGCCATTGCTTCTAATAAAATAATCCCGAAAGATTCATTTCCAATTGAAGGAGCACAAACTAAATCAACATTTTTATAATAATCAGGGAGTTTATCTTGGGTAATATTTCCTATAAATACTATGTCTTTATCATAGTTAGGAGGTAAGAAATATTTTTTTATCTTATCTTTATTTCCTGGTCCTACTACAATTAAATTTAAATCATGAAATTTTTCTTTAAGATTAAAAAAACTTTTTAAAAGAATTTCAAATCCTTTTCTTTTTTCATCAAATCTGCCAACAAACAATATTTTCTTATAGTCATTATCAAGTTTTTGGGGAATATTAGAAGGTTTAGAATAATTATTAATATTTATTCCATTTGGAATAATTATTGAATCAAATGAAAAATATTTTTTAATATATATTTCTGAAAATTTTGATACACAAATTTTTTTTGAAAGTCTTTTTATTAAATAAATCAGTATTTTATTAAACACTATGTAGACATAGTTTTTTTTATCACCATATGAATGAAAAGTTCCTATTAACTTACTTTTATTTAAAAATAAATTAATAAAGATTTGTGAAGGAGTTAATGGTTCATGTAAATGGACTATATCAAAGTTATTTTTTTTGAGAAATTTTATACATGAAATCAACTTAAATATATTCAAAGTTATTCTAGATTTAGAACCTAAAAAAGGAAAAGGAAAAGCTTTTCCTAATTTAAAAAAATCTACATGTTGAATTTCATATATATTTTCATTAGATAAAGGAGCAAAAATAGTAACTTTATGTCCTTTATTGATTAATTCTTTAGAAAACTCTGAAATATGAGATTGTACACCTCCAGGGAAAGAGAAGTCATATGGAGAACAGATAGCTACTTTCAATTTATTATTATTCTATTCTTGAAAAATCCTCTACAGCTTTTCTTGCATCATCATCTCTCATTTGATTTGGAGGAGACTTCATAAAATAAGCACTTGGAGCATCAATAGCACCAGATATCCCTTTATCAATTGCTATTTTTGCACACCTTATTGCATCTATTGCAACTCCAGCTGAATTAGGACTATCTTCTACTTCTAATTTAAGCTCAACATTTAAAGGTACATCACCCCAAGAAGTTCCTTCTAATCGAATATATGCCCATTTTCTATCTTCTAACCAAGGAACATGATCAGACGGTCCAATGTGAACATCATCAGTTGGTAATTCTTTTTCAAGTTGTGATTGAACAGCATTGGTTTTAGAGATTTTTTTACTTTTCAATCTTGATCTCTCAAGCATGTTTAAGAAATCTGTATTTCCTCCAAAATTAAGTTGATAAGTTCTATCTAATCTCACTCCTCTATCTTCAAATAACCTAGCTAAAACTCTGTGTATAATGGTCGCACCAACTTGGCTTTTTATATCATCACCAACAATTGGTAGTCCTTTATCAGAAAATCTTTTCTGCCAATATTCTTCTTTAGCTATAAATACAGGTATACAATTTACAAATCCACAACCTGCAGCAAGAACTTGTTCTACATACCATTTAGTAGCTTGTTCTGATCCAACTGGAAGATAATTTATAACTACATCAACTTTTCTATCTCTAAGTATTTGAACTATATCTGCAGTTTGAGATCCAGGTTTTTCTTTATCTTTTTCAATTTCAATAATATCTGATAAATATTCTCCCACTCCATCGTGAGTCATTCCTCTATCAACAATAACACCACTTTTTGGCACTTCATGAAATTTTAATGCATTATTATTATTTGTAAAAATTGCTTCTGATAAATCTTTACCTACTTTATCTTTATCTACATCAAATGCAGCTACTATGTTTACGTCTCCAATAGAATAACCACCCAAGACATTATGCATTAAACCAGGAACTTTAACTTCGTTAGTTTCAATTTCAGAATATTTATTTATCCCTTGCACTAAGGAAGACGCACAATTTCCAACTCCAATTATTGCTACATTAATTTGACCCATAATAATACTCCAAAATTTATTTTCGAATTTAAATTATAACCTAATAAGCAAGTGCAGATCCATCTTTTCTAGGCTCTGTACCAAGGGATATAACACCTGTTTTAGAATTATATAAAGCAAGTTGAGCTCCTCCAAATTTAATTCTTTCATTACCACTCACAATTTCTACTTCATGACCTTTACTTTTTAATTCATTAATAATTGAAGGGTCTAAATCTTCTTCTACTGAAATAGTCTTCATATCATCAACATCTAATGAAAATCTTAATGAGTCTAAGGCGTCTTGTGGGTCAAGTCCATAGTCTATAATATTAGATATTACCTGCAGGTGCCCTTGAGGTTGTTGAAATCCTCCCATTACCCCAAAAGATAAAAATAACTTATTATCTTTTGTAACCATACAAGGAATAATAGTGTGGAAAGGCCTCATATTTGGTTCTAAAAAATTAGGATGAGATTTATCTAAACTAAATAATGCTCCTCTGTTTTGTAAAGCTATACCAGTACCAGGGACAACCAACCCTGAACCAAATCCTTGAAATGTAGAGTTTATTAGAGAACATCCCATTCCGTTACCATCAATTGCAGTAATATAAACTGTGTCACCATTTGTATCAAAAGTATTATGAGAAACTTGATTCATTATATTCTGAGGATTAATAAGATTAAACCTTTCTTTTGAATATTTTTTAGATAATAATTTGTCAATTGGGATGTCATTTTTTATAGGGTCAGTTACATGCCATAAAGCATCAGAAAAACCTAACTTCATTGATTCAATTAAATAATGGTAGAAATCACTACTTCCATGTTTTATTTTTGTGAAATCAACGTTTTCAATAATATTTAATGCAATTAAAGCTGCTAATCCATCTCCGTTAGGAGGACATTCAAATACATCATATCCTCTATAATTAGTTTTAATTGGGTCTGTCCAAAAAGATTTATAATCAGATAAATCTTTTTCATCAAGCCAACCACCTTCTGATTGAATAAAATCTGAAATTTTCTTGGAAATAGATCCATCATAAATAACTTTTGATCCATACTTAGAAATCTCATTCATAGATTCAGCTAAAGTAGGCAAATTAATTATTTCTCCTTCATTGGGAGCTTTTTTATTTTTCAATAGTTCAGCTCCTGATTTTCTATACATTAATTTTTCTGCATTTTCTTTCCATTGCCAAGATATGAGTTTGCTAACAGGATAACCTTCTTCAGCTAATTTAATTCCTGGTGATAAGGAATCTGACAAAGAAATTGTTCCAAATTTTCTTAAAATTTCCTCCCATCCATTTACTGATCCTGGAACTGATACAGAGTACGGAGCATATTTTCCTTCTGTCGGAATTGATTTTAATCCTTTATCAATTAATTCTTGAGGATTAGAGTTTCTAGAAGAAGTTCCTGAACCGTTAAATGAGCTTATATTTTCTGTGTTTGGGTCCCAAATCAAAGCAAAAATATCTCCACCTATTCCAGTAGACATAGGTTCTACAACCCCTAATGTAGACGCCATAGAAACAGCAGCATCAACTGCATTTCCACCTGCTTTTAATACATCAATTCCCACTTGTGATGCAATTGGTTGACTAGTAGCTACTCCACCATTTAGTCCATGGACTGTGGATCGTCTAGATGAAAAAAATGTCATAATTTACTCCTTACACGTTTTAGTGTACACGTAATAGTTTATCTAAAACGTGTAGTTTTAATTCTTCCTTGGATTTAATATATCAATTAATGCGTCTCCTATGATATTCCAGCAAAATATCATAATCCAAATAATAATAATTGGTGATAATAATTGTTCTGGATGACTTTTTAATACTGAAACACTTGAACCTCCTCTACCAGAAACATCCGCTAACATTGCTCCTAAGCTAGGCCTTGGAGGCTGAACTCCTAAACCAAAAAAAGATAGTATTACCTCTGATAAAGCTACTGCTCCCAATCCAAAAGTAGCAGTAACTAGCAATGGGGCTAATACATTAGGTAAAACATGTCTGGTCACAATTCTAAATGTACTTGCTCCAGATGTTCTAGCAGATTGAACATAATCAATATTTCTTATACTAAAGACCTGAGCTCTAATTAATCTCATTGTCCCAAACCAACTTAATGGTAACAGTGCTATTCCTATTACTAAATAATCAATAATTCCACTACTTACTAATCCAGAAATATTTAAATTATCTTCAATAGAATAAAAAATATTAGTTATTCTAGGACGTAAAGTACTAGCTAATAAAATAATTAATAGAATATCTGGAAATGAAGATACCAATTCTCCGGTTCGCATTACAATAAAGTCAAATATTCCTCTATAATATCCTGCTAACAATCCTAAAAAAAGGCCTAAAATCAAAGAGCCAGTGAGCAAGCCTGTAATAGTGACAATTACAGTAGTTTGAATCCCCCAAATAACTCTAGATAGTATATCTCTACCAAGTCTATCTGTACCTAAAATGTTTTCAAAATCTGGACCTGCTTGAGTTTTCAATAAGTTAGTATCTGAATAATCATATGGAGCCAAAAATGGAGCAAAAATACCTACTAGATAAATTGTAGCAACTAGAATTGCACAAATAACTCCTAGTTTTTTTCTACTAAAATTACTAAAAAATAATTTAGTAGACGAAGTAGACGATATACTATTTAGATTATTATTAATCATTCCATATCTATCCTTGGATCAATAAGTGTATAAATAAAATCAATAATTAGATTTGCAATTACTAAAGCACTAGAACCTATAAGCACAATAGCCATAATAACTGGATAATCTCTTGAATATACTGAATCTAGAGAAATTCTACCAATTCCAGGAATTCCAAAAAGAATTTCAACTATTAGAGATCCTCCAAATAGTCCAGCTAAAGAAAAACCCATAATAGTTACTACTGGAAGGAGAGCATTTCTAAATGCATGCTTCCATAAAACCATATTTTCGCTAACTCCTTTAGCTCGGGCTAACTTGATATAATCAGTATCTAAAACTTCAATCATTGAAGACCTAATTAATCTTACAAATACAGCTGCTCCTCCAACTCCAACAGTTAAAGCTGGTAATATGATTCTTTTATCAAATATTCCTCCCCAACCTGAAACTGGAACTAAATCAAGTTGTAAAGCAAATATTAAAATTAAAAATGGTGCTGTAAAAAAAACTGGCATTGCATAAAAAATTAAAGCAAAAATAACAACTAAAGGGTCTTTCGGAGACCCATAGTTTATTGCTGCATAAAATCCCATCGGTATGCCAATAATTAGTGCAATAAGAAAAGAAATTATGTTTAGTTTCGCAGAAACTATTAATTTTGGTAACAGTAATTCAGATACAGATCTATTTTTAAACACATAGGATTCACCAAAATCTCCAGTTACAGCATTAGAGATATAATGAACCCATTGTATAAAGAAAGGGTCATTCAATCCCATCTTTTCTCGAATTCTATTAGCAGATTGTTCATCATAATTATTACCAAGTTGAACTTCTACTGGGTCTCCAGGACCATATACTCCAAGAAAAAAAACTATAAGAGATACCAACAAAAGTAATATTGGTATCCAAAAAATTCTTCTTAAAATATAATTTAACATAATTTGCTTATTATAAATTTATATTCTCAAATTCAAAAGTAAATTATTATTCTATATATAAATCTTTATATTTTGGGACAATTATAGATGTGAACTCGTATCCTTTTACCCAAGGTTTTACTAAAGCATAACCATCCGTGTCAAACCATAATGGTAAAATTGCAGCATCATCTACAATTATTTGCTCAGCTTGATTATACAAAAGGAATCTCCTATTTTCATCTACTTCAGTTCTTGCTTCTATAATCAATTGATCTACCTTAGGGTTAATATAATTTCCATGATTTATATCTGATTCACTGTGAAAAAGTACATCAATAAAATCCTGAGGATCTGGGTAATCTGCTTGCCACCCTGAACCTGCCCAAACTTGCAATCTTTTTCTATTCATATCTTGTAAGTAAGTAGCCCATTCAACTTGTTGGATTTCTACTTCAATTCCTAATGTTTCTTTCCACATATCAGATATGACTTCTGTATCTAAACCAGGAGATCCTCCTGTGCCTGGAATAGTTATTATAATTCTAGGCCTAGAAGAAGGATCAGAATATTTTGATTTTGATAAATATTCTTTCGCTAATTCAGCATCAAATTTAAGTCCTTTAACTGACGGGCTATACCCTGGAAACCCAGGTGGAATTACAGTGTGTGCAGGCTTAGTTAATCCTGAATAAATCTTTTCTGCAATCAATTCTTTATCAACTGCATAAGTTAGAGCTTTTCTAAAGTTTAAATCATCAAAAGGGGGAGTATTTACATTAAATCCAATATATGAAATTGTAAACTGTGGAGGAACATCAACTAAGTCTTTGCTAAGAGGATCATTAGGGTCTTTAACTCTTTCTAAATCGGCAAGACCTACTCCAGTAATATCAATTTCATCATTTTCATACATTGCCATAGAAACACCACCAGCTAAGTTCATCACAACTCCATCTACCTTAGATTTTTCATTCCAATATAGATCATTTCTTTTTAATTTTAAAATTTGACCTATTTGATATTCTTGCAATACAAATGGACCAGTTCCAACAGGACTGTCAATCCAATTTTCACCCTGAGATTCTATATATTTTTCACTAAGTACAAAAGCTGTGGGATATGTTAATTTAGCTAAAAAATATGTTTTAGGAGCATCAATATTAATTTTTAATGTTTTTTTATCAATTACAGTTACTCCAGAAACTTCTTTTACAGATCCTTCACTTTCAACAACTTCTTTTACTCCTATAATATCTCCCAAATAAACATCAGCATTATAAGATCCAGTATCAGGATTAGCAGCTCGTTCTATAGACCACTTAAAATCATCAGCCGTAACATCATCTCCATTAGAAAATTTAATTCCATCTCTAAGTTTAAATGTATAAGTTTTTCCATCATCTGATACTTCCCAAGATTCTGCCAAATCAGGAACAATTTCTAATTTTTTATTAAGAGTTACTAATCCAGAAAAAATTTCTACAATTATTGAAGCAGATGTTGTATCAGTAACCAAATGAGGATCAAATGTAGGAGGATCTGAAAAGTTTATTCTAAAAATATTTTCAGAACGTTTAGAAGAATTATTCTGTGAATCTTGTATAAGCCCAGGTGCAACATTTGAGCTTTTCCCTACAGAAGAATTTTCTTCAACTACTTCGTTTGAGCTACAAGAAAAAATAAATAAAATAATTAATGTAAATATATAAAACTTTAATTTTGAAATCATTTTTTTGTTCCTATTAATAATTTTGCTTATTTATAATTTTATATTATAAATATGAATATTTTATGAAGAAAAATTATTACTAGGAGCTAATTTATTAAGATTGAATGTTTTTAAGAAGAAAGCCTTCTATAAAAAGATCTATGTTTCCATCAAGCACTGAGTCAATATTGCTAGTTTCAACAGATGTTCTATGGTCTTTAACAACTGTATATGGGTGCATCACATAAGATCTTATTTGAGAACCAAAGTCAGGAGAAATATGTTTTCCTTTAATTTCTGAAGCTTTTTGTTTATTTTTGACTATTTCTAATTCCATTAATCTTGATTGTAAAATTTTCATAGCTAAATCTTTGTTATGTAGTTGGGATCTCTCATTTTGAACAGATACATTTAATCCAGATGGCAAATGATTTATTCGAACAGCTGTAGAATTCTTTTGAACACTTTGTCCCCCGGCTCCACCGGCTCTAAAAACATCAATTCTTAAGTCTTTAGGATCTATTACCACTTCTTCTTCTGCCTCAAGTTCAGGCATAATTTCTACTAATGAAAATGAAGTGTGTCTCCTATTTCCTGTATCAAAAGGGGAAATTCTAACTAATCTATGTGTGCCTTTTTCAGATTGAAGCATTCCATAAGCATTTTCTCCTTCAATTCTTATTACTGCTGATTTTATACCAGCTTCTTCACCTTGTGAAAAATGAATGATTTCAAAATTAAAATTTTTAGAATCACACCATCTTTTATACATTCTAAAAAGTATTTCTGCCCAATCTTGAGAATCTACTCCTCCAGCACCCTGTTTAATTCCAATGATTGCATTACGTTGATCATACTTTCCATTTAATTTTAACCCTACAGAAACTTGATTAAAAATTTTCTCTAATGTCTTAATGCTTTCTAAAATTATTTTTTTGCTACTTTGATCATCAAGTTCAATAGAAATTTGGCATAATTCTAAAATTTCCATCGAATCTTTATCTAATTTTTTAAACATTTCATAGGAATTTTTTTTAGATTTTAAGCTTTGCAAAAATTTTTTTGCACGCATATTATCTTTCCATAAGTTTTCATCTGAACTTTTTTTTTCAAGTTCAATTATTTCATTTGACAGTTTATCTAAGTCAAACATTCCTCAAAATTTCGATTATTTTTTCTCGTAATCTTGAGGCTTCTTCCTTAAGTTCATTTAATTGCATATTTTTATAAAGTGTAAGAAATTTTATTTTATTGTATTCTATTATAATTATATTTTCAAAAAAAAAACGGGGCATGGCGTAGCTTGGTAGCGCGTCCGGCTGGGGGCCGGGAGGTCGTAGGTTCAAATCCTGCTGCCCCGACCACGGTAAAGGAGAAGGATTTGTTAAGAAAAGTTTTAATTTTATTATTAATTTTATTATTTAGTGTAATTGCTTGTGGAAAGAATCAAAATGAATTTTATGAACCTATAGTATCTAAAGATAAAATTGAATTCCCATTTGAAGAGATTGAAGATGGGACAATGTTGTTTATTTTTAGAAATTACGATTCAGAAAGTATAAATTTGTCTCTATTATTAGTTTCACAGAATGAATTATTAAATAATTCTCAAACTAAAGACTTTTGTGAAGAAATAAATCTATTGAAAAATGGGAAAAATATAGCAGATTGGATTCCAATAAATTTCAATATTGCAATTATTCCAGAAGAATCAGTAGAAAATCAGAATGATCATCCAAATTTAATAAGCTACAATTTGCCACTTGGGACTTATTTACTTATGCTACAAAATACTGAAACTTGTAATAAAGATAATTATAAAGTTTTCAATGTTCTAACAAATAAAGCATTTGAAGATTAGAAAAGGAAAAAAATGATATACGAACTAAGAATTTATGAATGTTTTTCAGGAAGATTAGAAAATCTTAATTCTAGATTTAGAAACCATACACTTAAACTTTTTGAAAAACATGGAATAAAAAATATAGGATATTGGACAACTGACATAGGCCCTAGCAACAATACATTAACTTACCTTTTAGCTTATGAGAACGAAGAATCTAGAGTAAAATCATGGAAAGATTTTAGAAATGATCCAGAATGGGGAAAAGTAGTAGAAGATTCACATAAAGACGGACTGATTGTAAAAAATGTAGAAAATCAATTATTAAATCCTACTGATTATTCACCTCTAAAGTAGAAAATTTTTTATCTAATGGTATTATTAGATAAAAATATTTTGATTTTAAAAAAATATAGTTTGTAGGAAGGAATCATTATAATTATGAAAGAATTAAGAAAATCTCTTTCTGGAAAAGCTGCAATTGTCGGTGTAGCTGAGTCAGATAAGATAGGTAAAGTTCCAGAAATATCACCATTAGGTCATCATGCTCAAGCTGCACATAACGCATTAGATGACGCAGGTTTAAAAATTTCAGATGTAGATGGATTGTTTACAGCAGGATATTCAACTTATGACATAGGTGAATATTTAGGTATTGAGCCAAACTTTACTGATTCAACTGTTGTAGGAGGTTCTTCTTTTGTAATTCATTTAGCACACGCCCTTGCTGCAATTAATGCTGGTTACTGTGAAGTTGCATTAATTACTCATGGTCAAAGTGGTAGAAGTGATAGGGCAAGAGCAAAAAGTGGAGGAGGAATGCCAGCAGATCAATATACATCTCCTTACGGTATTATGGGCCCTCCAATAAACTATGCCATGGCAGCAAGAAAATATATGGAAATGTATGGTGAAGATAGAACAAGGCAAGGACTTGCTGAAATAGCTGTTTCAACTAGAAAATGGGCTAATATGAATGAAAAGGCTTACTTTTATGACAAGCCAATGACATTTGATGATTATCATGATTCAAGATGGATTTCTTGGCCATTCCATTTACTTGATTGTTGTTTAGTAACAGATGCAGGAGCTGCAATAGTTGTAACTTCAATTGAAAAAGCTAAAGATACAAAAAAAAATCCTATTAAAATTTTAGGTGTCGGTGAAGGTCATGATCATGGATCTCTAATCTCACAAATGCCAGATTTAACAAGAACATATGGAAGAAAAACTGGACCTAGGGCATTAGAAATGGCCGGATTAGATCATAAAGATATTGATTTAGCAATGATTTATGATTCTTTCACATATACAGTTCTAGCTACATTAGAAAGTTTAGGTTTTTGTGGACCAGGTGAAGGCCCTGATTTTCTAGCAAACCAAGTAACAGCTCCAGGTGGGACATTTCCTTTAAACACTAATGGAGGAGGATTATCTTATACTCATCCAGGAATGTATGGTATTTTTACTGTCATAGAAGCTGTGAGGCAATTAAGAGGTGAAACAGGAAAAAGGCAACTAGATAATTGTGATATAGCCTTAGCACATGGTACAGGTGGATTGTTATCTAGCACAGGAACAGTACTACTAACATCTAACTAAAAATTAAATCTTCAGTATTATAAAGGAGAAAATATGAGTGACAAAATAAAACCAATTCCACAACCAGAATCTGATAAGTACTGGGAAGCAGCAAACGAAAAAAAATTATTAATTCAAAAATTTGGAGATCATATACAATTTTATCCTAGGGCTGTGTCAACAAAAGATGGTAGTAGAGATGTAGAATGGATAGAAGCTTCAGGAAAAGCTAAACTTTATACTTTTACTATAGTTCATGCTGCCCCTCACCCAAGTTTTGTAGAAGAAGTTCCGTATATTGCAGCTATTGTAACTCTTGAAGAAGGTGTAAATATGCCAACAAGAATAATTGGCATAGATCCTGAACCTGAAAATTTAAAAATTGGAATGGACCTAGTAGTAGATTTTATAGATGCTGACGGTCAAAACCTTCCTGTATTTAAACCAGCTTAATGCTAAATAGTCTTATAAAAATCAGTGATTGTGATTATGATGATTTAAATAACATCATAATTTCTGCTATTGAATTTAAAAACGGTAAGAAATCTAATATTTTAAATAATAAAACTGGAGTTTTATTATTTGATAAACCTTCACTAAGAACTAAATTATCATTTATCGTTGGTATTGAAAAATTAGGTGGTAATTCTATATATTTTTCTCCAGAAGAAATAGGAATGGGTTCTAGAGAACCTATTCCTGATGTATCAAGTGTTGTTAGCAGAATGGCTGATTTAGCAATAATACGTACATTTGAACAAAATAAAATAGAATCGTATTCTAAATTTTCAAGCATACCAGTTATCAATGCCCTCACAGATGATGATCATCCATGTCAAGCTTTAGCCGATATAATGACAATTTATGAAAATAATGGAGATTTTAAAAATAAAAATATTGCTTTTATTGGTGATAGTAACAATGTAGCTAAAAGTTTAGGTTACGCAGTTTTAACACTGGGAGGAAACTTTTCTGTAGCTTCACCTACTGGCTATTCATTCAATAAAGAAACTATAGATCTTTTTTCAAGTTTAGAAAATAAAAATTTTATTAATACTGAAAATCCAGAAGAAATCATAAAAAATGCAGATATTGTATACACCGATGTTTGGACAAGTATGGGACAAGAATCAGAAAAAAAACAAAGACTAATTGACTTTAAGGGATTTCAAGTAACTTCTAAATTATTAGACAAAGCTAATAAAAATGTTAAATTCATGCATGATTTACCTGCGCATCCAGGAGAAGAGATTGAAGATGGTTTATTATATAATCCAAAGTCAATTGTATTCGATCAAGCTGAAAATAGATTATGGGCGCAAACAGCTCTTATAGATTACATTTTTAGAAGTCTGTAGAATAAGAAAAAAGAATCTTAAAAAATGATCATTTCCATAATTGGTAGACCTAATGTAGGAAAATCTACTTTATTTAATAGAATAGCAGGAGAAAGAATATCTATTGTATCTAATATTTCAGGTACAACAAGGGATAGAATATCGACAAATACTAACTGGAATGGTAGAAATTTTATCTTAATTGATACAGGTGGTATTGATGAAAGGTCAACAGAGTCTTTTCAATCTTCAATAACTGAGCAAGCACTTATAGCCATTAAGGAAAGCGATAAATTAATCTTTATGGTTGATGGTAAAGAAGGGTTAAATCCTCTTGATAATGAAGTCTTAAATTTAATTCGAAAAAACCATAAAAAAGCTGTAGTTGCAATTAATAAATTAGACCTATCGAATAGTGAGCATTTTGCATCAGAATTTGCTGTAATCTCTGAATTTGAAAGTGTTAAAGTTAGTGCTTATCACAACAGAGGTATAACAGAACTTTTAGAAAAAGTTATGTCTAATTCTAAAAGTATAGAACCTCAAGGTTCAGAAATAAAACTATCAATTGTAGGTCACCCAAATGTGGGCAAATCTAGTGTTTTTAATTTGTTGACAGAATCAGACAGGTCAATAGTAAGCGATATTCCAGGTACAACAAGAGATAGTATAGATTTCAATATAGATTATTTAGATAAAAAAATTAAATTTATTGATACTGCAGGGCTAAGAAAAAGAGGTCAAATTGAACGAGGAATAGAAAAATACTCAGCTATAAGAACTCTAAAATCAGTAGAAAATGCTGACGTTTGTATTTTGATTATAAATTCAGAAGAAATGATAACAGCACAAGATTTACATATATCTGGATTCATTAAAGACTTAATGAGGCCTTGTATAATTTTGCTTAATAAAATTGATCTCTTAGAAAAATTTGATAGAGAAAATTTAGTGATAGAAATAAAGAAAAAATTTAATCACATACCTGACATTCCTGTATTATTTACATCTGCAGTAACAAAATTAAATATTGAAAAGATTGTTCCAGAAGCTATAAAGGTGTATGAAAATTCTATTAAAAGAATTAATAAAAAAGATCTTAATAGCTGCTTTTTAGATGCAATAAGTAGAAGGCAACCGTCATCAAAAGGTAATAAAAGTCCTGAAATATTTTCTATAAGCCAGTATAAAATAGGTCCTCCAGGATTTAAATTTGAATCAACAAATTATGATTTAATACACTTTAGTTATAAAAGATATTTAGAAAATCAAATTAGGAAAAATTTTGATTTTTCTGGATGTCCTATAAGTCTAAAATTTGTAAAAGGTAGAAGATCTTGAGTATTTATATCAATATTTTAATATTGTTTATTATTTGTTATCTAATAGGGTCAATTCAAAGTGGAATACTACTAGGAAGATTTTTTTATAAATTAGATATTAGAAAATTTGGATCTGAAAGTACAGGAGCAACTAATGTAAATAGAGTGTTAGGGGTGAAGCCAGGAATTATAGTATTAATAATAGACATATTTAAAGGGTTAATTCCAATATTAATTATAAAACTATTTTTTGATGATAATCTTTTAGGAATAATTGGATCATGTGCTATTGTACTAGGGCATTGTTACCCGTTGTTTCATAAATTTAAGGGCGGCAAGGGCGTAGCAACTGGGTTTGGCGGCGTGATTGTACACATACCAGCAATTGCTATTGTTTTAATCATTGCACTTCCAATTATTATAATTACAAAATTTGTTTCATTAGGGGCTATAGTGGGAGCAACTTTATCTATTTTTCTAATAGTTTTATTGGTAGTTACAAGTTTATTAGAAATTGAATACTTAATAATTGCATTCATAATTCCATCAATAATACTTATTAAGCATTATCCAAATTTAATAAGATTAATAAATAAAACTGAAAATAGAATTTCTTTCAATAATGACTCTAAATAAAATAGCTATCCTAGGTATAACTTCCTGGGGTGTAACATTAGCAAATCTGTTATCTGAAAATTCAAATGATGTGATTTTATTATCAAGAAATTCTGATGAAAATAATTTAATTATAAAAACAAGATATATTCAAAGGGATATAACTTATAAATTAAATAAAAATATTTCTATCTCTAATGATTATAAAAAAGTTATAAGTGAAGCCAAGATAATTTTATTAGTAGTGCCAAGTTATAGTATTGAAAAAAATATAATGAAAATTTCTGATTTTTTATCAAATGATCAAATCATAGTAAGTGCAACTAAAGGATTTGAATATAATTCAAAAAAAACTATATCTCAATATATTTTAGATAAAACTAACATGAATAAAAAAAATATTGGAGTCATTTCAGGTCCTAATATTTCTTCTGAAATATACCAAGGTCTTCCTTCTTCTACAGTAATAGGTATAAATAAAATTCATGAGACTTATTTAAGAAATGTTTTTAATTCAAATAAATTTAGAGCATATAGTTCCAATGATATTATTGGGATTGAAATGGGAGGTATACTGAAAAATATATTTGCTATAGGAGCTGGAATAATTAATGAATACAATTTAGGCACTAATGCCATGGCTTCATATATAACTAGATCATTACATGAAATAACTAACCTAGCATCTACATTTGGAAGTAAAAAAGATACTTTTTACGGTAATTCTGGATTAGGCGATTTAATTACAACTTGTTTTAACACAAATAGTAGAAACCATAGATTAGGTATGCTTTTAGCTAAAGGGACGAATTTAGAAAATGCTAAAAAAAGCATTGAAGGTGTCGTAGAAGGAGTTCAAACCACAAAAATTATCCAGGAAATATTATTAAAAGATATTTCTAAATATCCAATAACTAATGAAGTTTATAATGTTTTATTTAAAAATAAAAATCCTAAAATTGCTATTAATGATTTAATGAGCAGGGAAGATACTAGCGAGTAATTTGTAGCAAATAATTAATATTATTAACAGCACAAATTGCTGCTGTCTCAGTTCTTAAAATATTAACTCCTAAGCTCTGTATATTAAAGTTACTATTTATTAATTTTCCATATTCATCTTTAGTAAAACCACCTTCAGGTCCTATTATCAATAAAATTTTTTTATAATTGTATATTTTTTCATTTATTAGATTTCTAGTATTTGAATCTTCATAAAATAGTATCTTAAATGTGTCAGATTTATTATATTTTTCAATTAAATCATCTAATAAAATCGGAGAGTTAATTATAGGAACAAAATTAGTTCCACATTGCTCAGCTGCAGAAATAGAAATATTTTTAAGCCTTTCTAGTCTATTTTTATTAAATCTATTAACAAATGATTTATTGGTATATTCAGTGATTAATGGGAATATTTTATTTATTCCAATTTCTGTAATTTTTTCAACTCCATTTTCAAATCTAGAAGGCTTAATAATAGAAAAAGCTAAATGTATTTCAGGTAATTTATTGTTTATATTTTTGGATGAATCAGATACAATTTCTAAAATTACTTTATCATTAAAAATTGATATTATTTTTGTTATATAAGATAATCCATTACCATTAAAAATTTCAATATTATCACCTTCATTCATTCTCAAAACAGAGGTTATTTTATGAAATTTAGAATTTCCAATTTCAATTTTATTATTTATTTCGCTTGGATAAAATATTCTTAACATAGTTTATTCTAATACAATACAAACCCATTCATTTTCTATTTTTTCTTCTATTAATTTCAATCCTACTGATTGTAATTTATTAATAGTTTCTGATTTATTTTTTGTTAAAATGCCAGAACAAATAATTGTACCTTTATTTGATAATTTATTTTTTAAAATTTGTGCGTGTTTTACGATAATACTAGAAGATATATTAGCAAAAATAAAATCAAAATTTAAATCTTCACTTAAGTTTTCAATTGATCCAACCTTAAGATCTATGTTTTCTAATTTTGAACGAGAAATATTTTCTTTAGAAGATTTAATTGCATATTCATCAATATCTATTGCTGTAATTCTTTTTGAATTCATTTTTTTTGCTGCAATGCTTAGAATGCCCGAACCACAACCAAAATCCAAAACTTTTTTATTTTTAAAATCTATTTTTTCTATCTGCTCCAACATCATTTTTGTTGTAGGATGATGCCCTGTTCCAAATCCTAAACCAGGATTAATATTAATAGTTATTTTAGAATTATTTTTATTTTCATCATCAAAATCTGAACTTATAATAAATTTTTTTCCTATTTCTATTGAAGGAAATTTTTGATCTGTCCATTCACTTGTAAGAATCTTTTTTATTCTAATTTCAGGAACTTCAGCAACCAATCTTATTAAAGAAACTCCACCTTCTATATAACCTATTTTGCTTTTTTGATCATTATCATCTTTAATATAGCTTTTTATAGTAACTTCAGAAATATGTGGTTTTAGTTCATTTTCATCAGGATTAAATTGAACATTTTCTTCAATAACAAAATCATAGTCACAATATTTTTTAAAAACATAAGAAACAGGTTCAACAAATTCATTTTTTATATCTAAACTTATTTCTATAAGAGATTTATCTTCCATTAAGAGTCTATTGATAAAGATTTTTTTAATTCTTCAAATAATTTTTTCTGTTCTTTAGAAATATTTGAAGGAATAACAACATTAATTGTAATTATATGACTTCCTCTTCTATTATTTCTTCCTATAGAAACGATTCCTTTATCAGATAATCTTAATTTCTTTCCAGATTGAATACCTGAAGGTATTTTTAATTCAATGTCACCATCTAGTGTTTGTGCTAGTATCTTATCACCTAAAACGGCTTGTGCAATATTAATATTTTCAATTGAATATATATCTGAAGCAACTCTTTCAAATTTTGCATGTCTATTAACATGAACGCTTACATAAAGATCACCAGATTGACCTTTTTTAACTCCAGAGTCTCCTTGGCTTCTTATTCTTATTTTAGAATTATCTTCTATTCCTGCAGGGATAGTTATTGCAAGTTTTCTATTATTTCTTTTTTTACCATTTCCATTACATGGTTTACATTTTTTAGATATATTAACACCTTCTCCATCACATGATGCGCAAGAAGAAACTTGTTGGAATTGCCCAAAAAAAGTTTTTTGCAATCTTGTTACCTTTCCAGATCCATTACATGAAGAACATGTAGATTTATCAGAATCAGATTCTGCTCTTGATCCCTTACATATATCACAAATTTCAAATCTATCTACAACAATATTTTTTTCAGTACCAAATGCAGACTCCTCAAATGAAATACTCACAGGAATTTCTAAGTCGTTTCCTCTAGAAGCATTTGCCTCTGATGAGCCTCCGCCACCAAAAAAAGTATCAAAAATACTTCCAAATCCTCCTAAATCTTCAAAGCCTGAAAATCCTGAAGCACCATTATTAGAATTTTTCAAACCTTCATAACCATATTGATCATAAAGTTTTCTTTTTTCAGGATCACTTAACACTTGGTATGCTTCGTTAATTTCTTTGAATTTTTGATCTGCTCCTGATTCTTGATTTCTATCAGGATGATATTTTAAAGCTTGTTGTCTAAATGCTTTCTTAATTTCTTCTTCAGTTGCGTCTCTAGAAACACCTAATATTTGATAGTATTCTTTTTGTTGAGTCATAATTTTAAATAATAATAAATTATATTATATACTTCTTACATTGAATCTTTAGAAAATTAAAGTCTAAATAATTAATTTTCTAAAATAATTATTTCTTGAACATCACCCAAATTACTAATATTAAAAGAAACTTTATTTTTTGGTTCAAAGTCTTTAATACCTAGGACTTTAATTATGGCATCTAAACCTTTAGAAGAACTTGAAGAGTTTTTATCAAAACCAGATATGAGTATTTTCTTAGTATCAAGAGATCTTATAATGTTTGATAAAGATTCAGAGTCAATATTATTATTGTCTGGTGAAAATATAACAATACTAGATGAGGTAAGCACAGAGAGAGTCTCTGAATCAAAAGGAGAGCCAATCATACCAACGATAGCAACAGAAAGCCCTCTAGATTCAAGTTTATAGCATGTAGAAATTCTTTTTTCTTGGTCATTAATAATTGCATTGGCAACACCAAATATTGATAGGTCATTAACTTCATATTCTCCAGGGGAATCTACTACAGTTAAGTCACTTGAAAAAAGTTCATGGTTATCTGTACAGACTAAAACTGTATTTTCATTATAAGAAGATGAATCGATATCTTCATTATCAGGATTGATAATGACATCAATTAATTCATCAGAAACTCTAAAAGAATTTTTTCCTAACCAAGAAATATCCATAATAAATAATTATATATTTTTTCTTTTTCGATTAAACAAATAAACAGGAGCTAAAGACAGTAATATTAAACCTACACTAGCCGGTCCTCCACCTCTTGAATTACATCCACCAGAAGAATCTTCAATTATAGAATCATCCATTGCACTTGCACTAACAACTATTGGTGTTGGTGTTGGTGTGGCTGTATAAGTAGCAGTAGGTTCAGCTACAGGAGTAGCAGTACGAGTTGGTTCCATGGTAGGAGTAGGAGTAGGAATAGCAGTTGGTACCATAGTAGGAGTAGGAGTAGGAATTATAGGTACAGGTGTTGGAGCGATATATTCAGGAAAAAATAATTTAAATTCTGTTTGAAAATCATCTGGTAAAAAAGAATAAGTCGTTTTAGAAAAATAATTTGCTATCTTAAAAACTATCGGTTTACCTACATAGGTAACATTACCAGGGTCAATTGTGATACTAAAGGAATTTCCACTAATTTGACCAGTACCAACTAATTCATTATCTGAATAAGCAGTAATAGTGCTATAGCCAGAAGGTGCTTCTAGGACAGATCCAAAAATTAATGAACCTGTTAGAAAAGAGGGTTCTGTCTTATCAGGAGTAGGGGTAGGAGTAGCTTGAGGTATAGCAGAAAAATGTAGATTTAAAACTCGTGAAATAGGTAAAGTCCAAGTACATCCTGGACAATAATTACCTGTAGTTGTAAGAGGACCAAATATTTCTTTCTCGAAAGCAACTTGATCACCAATCCAAAATTCTATCTCACCACCTTCAGAAGAAACATCAGGACCTAATTCAAGCCCACTGTACCTACCAGTTAAATGCTGCGCAATAGGAACTGAGCCAATCACAGTACCATTGATTTTAGCATCAAGCTTTAAACCGTCAAGAGAAGATGTTTTAGCTGTTTGACCACTTATAAATACATCACCTTGAAAAATAAGCATATGAAGTTCAGGTATATCCTGAGCTTCAAGAGTATCTTCTGAAAACGCTAATCCAGAAGTAATAAAAAGAGCCAATATTGCTAATAAACTAAACTTCATAAAATATTTCATAATTTAAGTATTCTATTTTTATATATATCTATTTATTATAAAGTTTTTAAATAAAAAAAAGCAGTCATATTTCAGACTGCTTTTTTTTATTTTGTAACTTATTACTAAGGAACAATTGGAGTCAATAGTCCTGAAGACCCTGGTTTTGCGAAAACCCAGAAAGCTTCACCTATGTTTACATTTTGTGCATCAGTTGTATCGTTAGAAGCACAAGCTGTAAGAGAATCAACACCTTCATCTATTGCAATTTCAACCCAAGCTAGGCTTGTAGTGTTGTACTCATATGCTTTAGTAACAGATGATCCATTACATGCACCTAAGTAACTTGCATTAGTTTTGTAAAGTGTTCCTTCATTAGCTTGAGTCTTAGCCTTAGTAGCGTCTGTAACACCAATTAGGTTCCAACCTGAAGCTAAATCAATAGATCCAATTGATGGAGGAGCAGAAGCACTAGGTCCTTCTGGTCCTGTCAATGAAACTGCTTGAGATGAGAACTCAGTAGAGTGAATCCAGTATCCATTTCCAGAAGAAATAGAAGCTAGACCACCACTATATGTTCCACTAGCAGCATCTTTAGTAGCAACTGTCCAAGGTGAACTCTTAGCCATTGCATCGTATCCAACTACTTGGTCAATACCAGCGTTAGTGAATACATTTGCAACACCATTAGACACAGGGTCTGATGGGAAAGACATTAAGTTCCAACCAGCAAGTATAGTGGTTTTGAAGTCAGCTCTTGAAGTTACCTTCAAATTATAAGATCCTTCAGCACCTTTGTTACCGGCAAGGTCAGTAGCTTTAGCTTTTACAGCATAAGTTTTAGCTGTAAGATCAGCAGTTGGAACCATGAAGTATTTCTTGCTATTAGTTGTAGCTAATTGAGCAAGTATATCATCGCCACCAAATGAGGCTGATACTACAGTTACTGTACTATTATCTGTGAATTCAATGATCACATATGGTCTTGGTAGTGTAGTTGTTGAACCTACAGTAGCATCACCATCTGGATCTGTTATCAATACAGGAGTTGTTTTATCTAGTCTAAATGTATGAGCACTAGCAGAACTCTGGTCTCTAGAACCAGATGTTCCTGTATTAGGTGCAGTTGAAGCATCAGTACCAGAAACTATAATTGCTTTACCATCTTTAGCAGCAATATCTGAAAAAGAGCTTCCACTAAATGTAGCAGTATAAGTTAATGAATCCTGAGCAACAGCTGATACTGTACCTTCAGCAGAAGTCGTGGTAGTTGTCGCGCTTGCAGCAGCGTTTTGGTTACCAGATATTTTTATTTGGTCAGCATTATTTGTTAATGCAGCTGAGTTATTGTTAGTAACTGTAACAATGACGCCTTCACCACTGTTTACAACAGAAGTTATAGCTATGTTTATAAGTTGAGTTGCAGGTATTGGGTTAGTATCACCCGCTGCAAGAACAATCTCATCTGTCAAGCTACCATCTTTATCTGTGTCAATAACAGTTTTAGGGGTTATTGTTATAGCCTTTGCAGTAGCAGCAGCTAGTTCATCTAAGTCACTTGAAGCTGAAATTACTTCATATACTCCAGTAGTTCCATAATCTTGAGCGAAAATTGAAACTGTAGGAGGTGTGCTTAATACTTCAGAAGTAGTAATTGTCATAGTCATTGCAGACTTAGTCAATTTATCAGAAGCATCAGAACCAGTTCCTGTACCTGAACCACCAGACACAACAACACTTATAGTAGGTTTGACTTTATCAATTGCTCCAGCAACAGTTCCTGATTTAGTAGAGTTACCTGCTAAGTCAGCTACATCACCAACCAATTTTACCTTTGGTGTATCAGCAGAAGTCATATTAGAAGGTAATGTCAAATAAACATTCTTTCTAAAGTCATAAGCAACGCCTGAAGCATTTGTACCATTAGTTCCAACTTCAACAGATAAAGGAGTCAAAACTGTTCCTGCATCTAAAGTAACTTGGAAGGCAGTAGCATCTGCAGTAGAAATTTCGTCATCGAAAGCAACTACTATTTTGTCTAATGCACCAGTTTTCTCAGCATATGTACCAGCGTTATAATAAACACCAGTTTCTGTATTTGCTGAATCAATTGTTGGTTTTAATTCGTCAATATTGAATGTGTACGGATCACCAACTGCCACAGTGTCTGTGTCAGCTTTAGCATCACTAAATCCTCTGTTTCCAGCTAAGTCAGTAGCAGAGATCATATAGTCTACCACTACATCTGGAGTTGCAAGAGCTACATTACAGCTTACTGCACCAGCAAAGTTTGTGTGAGTTGAAGCACCAGTATTTACAATAGAGGCTTCAGCAATTCCGTCGGCAGTACCAGTGGTACATGGAATGTTAGCAGAGGTAGCGACTGTCCATGTAATACTTGTTATACCATCTACCATGGTTGTTGTATTGTCTAATGTTACAGCCATTGCATCATATCGGTCTTGCAAGTTAATTGTACCTGCTCCACCAAGCCATGCACCAGCTAAATTAGTTGTTGTAATAACATCTGTAATACCTGTAGAGGCAGTGTCATTCAACATATCAACATACAAAGTAGCTGTGCTTACATCAAGACCAGATCCAATATCTGAAGCTGTTCCTGTAAATGTAGGCTGTCTATCCTTGAATGAAGAACCAGCTGTAGGGCTGCTAACAGTAGCACTAGGAGCAGAAGCATCAACCGTTACAGTTGCTTTTACTTTTGTTCCAGTTGTTGCGCTAGTTGTTGCAGAACTATCTGTCAAATCTTGGTATTGAACAGTAATAGTAGAGTTAGCTTGAGCTTCTACTATTGGAGTTCTATCAATACCTGTTATAAATGGTCTTGTTAATCCTTGTGTAGGTGCTCCAGATCCAGTTGAAATAGTATCTGAACCAACTCTACCAGATTTCAAGTCCGCACTTGTCACTGTGTCGTTAGCACCAGTATCAACTTTTTCGTTATCTACAATGTTGTTTCCAATCATAGCTCCAACGTTAACAATATCTGAAGTGTTTTCAACAACAGCTACAGGGACTGATAATGTAAGAGTCATATCTCTAGCAGCAGTATGTGCAACTCCACAATCAGCTACAAGTGTACAAGTAGCTATAGTTACAGTTGTAAGTTGTCCAACGTTACCAGCAACAAAGTCGTTACCTTCACCGTCAGTACCAAATGTGAAACTGTCTAATATACTTCCATCAGCATCATCATCTAATATGAAGTCTCCTGCAGGAAGTGTAACTACTGGTATAGCAGCAGGTGTACCTACCAATATTGCCATTGAAGTATCATGTCCTTCAGATAGAGTTACGTATTCACAGTCAGCGTTAACACCACCGTGAGCGTCCCATCTACCATCAGCAGGTGTAGTACCTGTTACAGCAGCTTGTGCTCCAGATGCTCCACAAGTGAATGTGTTAGCTTGATCAGTTCCAGAAGCTGTAATACCAGTTAAGGTAGTTAGAGCTGTGTTATCGTTTACACCTTCAGTGTCAGCTACTAAAAATTCAGCTTCAAAAATACCTGTGTTTCTTCCAGTTTCAACAACTGAAATAACACTTGCATTTGCTTGAAGTTGAACAGTAGACCATGCAGTTACAGTAAATGTGTTTACTGCAGATGAGTAATAACCTATAAATAGATCATCACCGTCAGCTAGAGTTCCAGCACCTGCATCACCACCACCAGTGGCAGTATTTGAGATTATTGTAACCATAGGGGAAGTTGCAGCAACTGTTGCAGAATTACCGTTTGCTACAGCAACAATCTGCCAAACAGCTGTACTTACGGTACAAGTTCCAGACCAAGCAGTTCCACTCCAAGCTGGAGTTTGACCATTTGCACAGTCTTTAACGGAAATTTCATCAGTCAAGTCACCATCACCATCAGAGTCAATAACAGGACTTCCTGCTAAACCCTGAGCAACAGGAGTCATTCCTGTCTGGTGAGTTGCAGTAGCGTCTGCTACATTGTTAACCGCTGATCTTGTAGCCACTTTAGTATTAAAGTCAGCCTCAGCAACTGTTATAACAACCTTGTTAGCATCTATCAAGTGAGAATTCTTTACTGCATTAGCAGTAGTCACATCTGTCATTGTTACATAAACAGTAGACGCATTCGTTCTTGAAGAAGGAGCAGTCAGGCTTGATGCTGGACTGGCTTCCGTTGTTTTGGCAGTTGCCTTGTTAGTAAGAGCGACCGTACCTAATTTTTCAGCTTGAACAATACTGTCACTAGACATTAAAAATCCGGTTCCAAGTATTGCTACAGCTAAAACATAAATTAAGCCTCGGCTCGCAATTTGTTTTATGATATTCATCTCAGTTCTACCTCTCATGAATAATTTATTATTAAAAAGTCTCAACTACAGTAAATACAAAATATACCACTGAAGTTAATAAACCTTCTCTTACTTTATCTAAAAATCTTTTATAAATCAACAAAACTTAATACGAATTTGAAAGAAAGTTTAAATATCTTCTTATTTTTACTTTTTTCAAATAAACCAAAGTAGCTTTGTGTTGCTAAACTCTTTTAGATAACTTAATCAAAAGTCATGAATAAAATATAACGCAATCTAAAAGGTAAGGTCAATGTGTTTTTTTACGAGTTTCAACAAGTTTTTACGAGTTTTAACAGTTTTGTTATTAATTTTAATATACGATTAGCAATCGTATATATAAAAAAATTAGGAAAAGAAAAAAATAAGATAGCTTCTATTTAACTTTTTGATCCTGTAGATACCCTTGCATGTTATCAAGAAAATCTTGATTACTCTTTGAAGACCTTAACCCATCCAAAATTTTTTCAGTCCAGGATTTTGAATTATTGTCCGGAGGGAAAGCAGCCATTATTCTTCTTATTTGAGTTATTTTAGAAAGTGTAATTTCATTTTGAAGTAGTTCTTCATGCCTAGTTCCGCTTTTCTCTATATTAATTGCTGGCCAAATCCTTCTTTCTGCAAGAGATCTATCTAGGTGAAGTTCCATATTACCCGTACCTTTAAACTCTTCATAGATCAAGTCATCAAGTCTGCTTCCTGTATCAACTAAAGCTGTAGCTATTATAGTAAGGCTAGCACCTTCTTCACAATTTCTTGCAGCACCAAAGAATTTCTTAGGAGGGTACAAAGCATACGGATCCATACCACCAGAAAGAGTCTTTCCAGAAGACGGGACAGCAATATTATATGCTCGACCTAATCTAGTAAGCGAATCTAATAGAAGTACAACATCGTGACCAGATTCTACTAATCTTCTTGCTCTTTCTAGAGCAACTTCAGATGTTTTACAGTGATCTTCAACAGGTTCATCAAATGTTGAAGAAAAAATCTCTCCTTTTACAGATCTTCTCATATCAGTTACTTCTTCAGGTCTTTCACCTATTAATGCAACTATTAATTTGATGTTTGGAGCATTATTTTCAATAGAATTGGCTATATCTTTTAAAAGAATAGTTTTTCCTGCTTTTGGAGGAGCTACAATTAAAGCTCTTTGACCTTTACCTATAGGAGACACTAAATCAATAATTCTTGAAGACATAACTTTAGGTTCATTTTCTAAAATTATTTGTTCGTTTGGATATATAGATGTAAATTTTTCAAAGTTGAGTCTAGTTTCTATTTTGTCAACAGAAACTCCATTAACAGCCTCTACATTAATTGCACCAGGGTATCTTTGAGAACCACCTTCATCTGGATATTCAATTTGAGCTAAAACAAAGTCTCCTGATCTTAATTTATTTTTTCTTATTATACCGCGTGAAATATGAATGTCATTTGGAGAATTTTTTTGACCTGGAGGTCTTAGGAATCCAAATTGGTCAGGAAGTATATCTAAAATACCAGCACCAATATTTGCATTTTTTTCTTCTGCTTCTACTGCAAAAAGCATATTAATTAAATCTGTTCTATCTTTAGGGGACTCTGTGATTTTTTTTTCTTTAGCAATTTTTATTAGCTCCTTATTTTCCATAGAAGCAAAATTAGTAAGTTCAACTATTTTAGAATAGTTGGAGGCGTTAGGATTTTTTTTAATATTCTTCTTTATTACTTCAGGTTTAGTCCCCTTAGTATTATTAGATGAAGAGCTAGAAATTTTTTTTCTTCTAACAGGTTTTTCTTCAGAATTTTCGTTTTCTGTTTTGGATATTGTCAATCTAATTTTCCTAATTAAATTTATTTATTTAATTTTTTGATTAGTTACTTTTAAGGTTTTATAGAAATAAAGGGAGAATCAAAAAATTGTTTGATATCAAATATTCTATCTATAATTAAGTAGTTGGTCAAATCAACAATCTTATAGACGGAATTGTGCTCCTAATTTTTTTTGGTTTAATGAAGCTTTCATAAAATAATCAAATAAAGGATGTGGCCTATCAAGTCTAGATGCAAATTCTGGATGAAATTGACTTCCTAGCATAAAAGGATGATCAGATAATTCAGATATTTCAACTAAATTATTATCTGGACAAATACCTGAGGTTATGAAACCTTTAGAATTTAATGCTTCTTTATAATAGTCGTTAAATTCATATCTATGGCGATGGCGTTCAACTATAGTTTCTTTTTTATAAATTTCTCTTGCAAGAGAGTTATCTTGCAAGTTACACCTATAGCCACCTAGTCTCATAGTCCCGCCCGTTTCTTGAAGGCCTTTTTGTGATTCAATAATGTCTATAACAGGATTACTAGTTTCATTATCAAATTCTGTAGAATTAGCGTCCAAAAGGCCTAAAACATTTTTTGAAAATTCTATAACCATTATTTGCATTCCCAAACAAAGTCCTAAATATGGAATTTTATATTCTCTACAAAATTTTGCAGCCTCAATCATGCCTGAAACTCCTCTTTCTCCAAACCCTCCAGGTACTATTATTCCTGATAATTCATCAAAAAAGTCTTTTTTATTACTTACAGATAATAAGTCAGAGTCAATCCAATTTATATTTACCTTTATAGAGTTATTTGCTGCAGCATGTTTTATGGCTTCTCTAACTGAAAGATAAGAGTCTGGCAATTCAACATACTTTCCAACAACACCAATATCAACAGTTTCATGAGCTTTATTTATATTAGAGCAAAGTTTTTTCCAATTTTTTAAATCTGGTTCAATTTCTTTAAATCCAAGATTTTTAATTAATATATTTCCTAATCCTTGATTTTCTAAATGAACAGGAACATCATAAACGCTTTGAAAGTCTCTCAATGAAATTACATTTTCAGTCGGAACATCACAATATAAAGATATTTTCTCTTTCACAGAGTTCTCTACGTCTTTTTCCGCTCTACAAATAATTGAATCAGGTTGAATCCCCATTCCTCTTAATGCTTGAACTGAATGCTGCGTAGGCTTTGTTTTAATTTCATCAGATGTTGAAAGATAAGGAAGTAATGTTAGGTGTAAGTAAAAAGCATTATCTGTTGAAGGGTCATTTCTGATTTGTCTGATAGCTTCTATAAAAGGTTGCCCTTCTATATCTCCTATAGTTCCTCCAACTTCTACCATAATTACGTCAGCTGAAGAAGTTTTGGAAAGTTCAAAAATTTTTGACTTAATAGCATCTGTTACATGAGGGACTGTTTGGATTGTTCCTCCTAAATAGTAGCCTGATCTTTCTTTATCTAACACTTCAGTATAAATCTGACCTGCTGTTACATTAGATTGTTTTGAAAGTTCAACATCCATAAATCTTTCGTAATGGCCTAAGTCTAGATCTGTCTCGCAGCCGTCAATTGTTACAAAAACTTCCCCATGTTGAAATGGAGACATAGTACCAGGATCAACATTTAGGTATGGGTCAAGTTTTATTACAGATACTTTAATTCCTCTTGAAATAAGGAGTCTACCAATAGATGCAGCTACAATCCCTTTGCCAAGAGAGCTAACCACACCTCCAGTTACAAATATATAATTCAAAACTTAACCTATCTTTAAACATTAATAAATTAATATAAATATAAATTAACATTATATAATTATTTATATTAATTTATTAATTCAACAAACTATTAATAACTACATTGGAAGAATATTCCATGTTAAAATAAAATAATATTCTAAAACGGCGTTATATTTCCTTAAATTATGAAAATTTCAAAAAAAGAATTTGAAAATATTGCTAGTTTAGCTGCTTTATCATTTGATGAAAGCAGCTCTTCTATACTTAAAGATCTTGAAAGAATAATTTCTCGTTTTGAATCTTTAAAAAAAATAAATACAGATAATGTGGTTCCAACGGCTCATGTAACAAACCTTGAAAACAGCCTTAGAGAAGATGTAGCTAATAAAGTTTTAAGTCACGAAGAAATACTTTCTAATGCGCCGCAAATTAATTCAGGGCAAATAAAAATACCAAGAGTTTTTGATAATGAATAAAATTTTAAATTTAAGTACATCTGAGTTATCTACTTTAATTAAAGAAAGTAAACTAACAAGTGAAGAATTAGTTTACGAAACTTTAATTCATATAAAAGCTAATGATACAAAAATAAATTCTTTCATAACTTTATTAGAAGATTCTTCATTAAGCCAAGCAAAAGAATTTGACAAAAAAAACTCTGATAATGAATTAAAGCAAAATTTCTTAAGTGGAATCCCTATATTACTTAAGGACAATATTTCTACAAAAAATATTAGAACAACTGCTGGTTCAAAAATATTAGAAAATTACATTCCTCCTTATGATACATTTGTTACAAAAAAAATTAAAGAAAATGGAGGAATTATCATAGGGAAAGCTAACTTAGATGAATTCGCAATGGGCTCTTCTAATGAAACATCATTTTTTGGTAATGTTAAAAACCCTTGGGATTTAACTAGAGTTCCAGGAGGTTCTAGTGGAGGACCTGCTGCTGCAGTTGCAGCTAATTTTACTTCCTGTTCTCTTGGAAGTGATACTGGCGGGTCTATAAGGCAACCTGCCTCTTTATGTGGTGTAACAGGAATGAAACCTACATATGGAACTGTCAGTAGATATGGTCTTATAGCTTTTGCAAGCTCTCTTGATCAAATAGGCCCATTTGCAAAATCTGCAAAGGATTGTGGTGAAATTCTAGATATAATTTCAGGAAAAGACCCAAACGATTCTACTTCTTTTGAAAAAAAATTTAATAGTTTTAATGGACTAATCAATCAGGATATTAAAGGGAAAAAAATTGGGATACCAAAAGAATATATTAAAAATGTTGAACCTGAAATTGTAGATGTTCTAATGAAATCTATTGCTGAGTTTGAAAACATGGGTGCTGAAATTGTTGACGTTTCTTTACCTTTAACTGAATACGCAATGGACGTTTATTATATAATTGCTCCCTCAGAAGCATCATCAAATCTTTCAAGGTTTGATGGAGTAAAATATGGACATCGTAGTGAAACTAATTATAATTCTAAAGCTTCACTAATTGATTCTCGCAGTCAAGGATTTGGAGATGAAGTTAAAAGAAGAATCATGATTGGAACATATACTCTTTCTGCAGGTTATTATGACGCTTATTATAAAAAAGCTCAGCAAATCAGAACTTTAATTATAGAAGAGTTTAGAAATATTTTTAAAAAAGTAGATGTTTTGCTTACACCAACATCACCTTCAGTTGCTTTTAAGATTAATGAGAAAACTGATGATCCAATAAAAATGTATCAAAGTGACTTATGTACTATTCCAGTTAATATTGCAGGGCTACCAGCCATTTCTTTCCCTGGTGGAATAACTAATAATATGCCCGTTGGAATACAAATTATTGGACCACAAAATGGAGACCAAAAAGTTCTTCAATTTGCAAATAAATTTCAGGAGAATACAAAATGGCACAAAAAATCACCAAACTTTTAGTTTTTTCAATTTTATTTAGTTTATTAATTTTAATAGTTTCATGTGATGACGATTCAAAAAACATCAATAATGATGTATCAAATTCTAGTTTAAATGAATCGATATCAATCCCAGGGCTTCCTCCTGAAATTCCAAGTTTTCCTCATATTTTTCAAGGAGAATTTTATGTGTCGAATAATTCTGGATCAAGTGGTCTAAGTATGTATGCTAAATTAGGAGAACTAGAATCTCCAAAAATAATTACAGAAAATGGAGTTTTTAAAAATCTTATAATTGGGCCAAGAAGTAAAAAGGATGTAGAAAATAACATAGAGTTCTTTCTAATAACAGAAAATGGCAAAACACTTAAAGCAAAAGAGGTTATTAAATTTGAAATAACACCTACTATAGAAACAAATATCATAAAACTTAACTTTTAAATCATCATGAGGACTTCACTAGAAATTTCTAAAATCATAAGACTATCTATAGAGAAATCTCAATCTATAAATATTTTACCCGCGTTAGAAATACCGGAAATTACAATTGAAAAACCAAAGGTTGAGTCTTTTGGTAATTGGTCATCTAATATAGCTCTTTCATTATCAAAAAAAATGAAAATCTCTCCAATGGTAATATCTGAATCGATTAAAAATAATATTGAAAAAAATGAAATTATTGAAAAAGTAGAAATTGCGAAACCAGGTTTTTTAAATTTCCATTTAACAAATAAATATAAAAATAACTTAATAGAAAGAATTATAAAAGAAAAAAATAATTTCGGCTCAAATATATTAGGTCAAGGAAAAAAGATTCAAGTAGAATTCGTATCAGTCAATCCAACTGGGCCTGTACATGTAGGGCACGCAAGAGGAGCGGTAGTTGGAAGTTGCATATCAAATGTTTTAGAATTTTGTGGGTATCAAGTTACTAAAGAGTATTATGTCAATGATGCTGGTACACAAATTGATCTTTTTGTAAAAAGTATTTTATATAATATTTATTCAAATTTTAAATTAAAATACACTCCACCAGAAAACGGATATATTGGAGAACATTTAGAAAAAACAGCAAAAGAAATTGTATCTTTATTGAAGATAAAAGAGAATGATTCTAGATTAGACGATAAAGAAAAATTATATTCTTTAGTTAGAAAGTCTGCATTAAACATTACTATTAATAATATAAAAAAAGATCTTAATGATTTAGGGGTAACATACGACAATTGGTTTTATGAATCTAGCCTTTTTAAAAATAAAACTACAGATAAAGCTTTAGAAATTTTACAAAAAAAGGATTTACTTTATGATCTTGATGGAGCTACATGGTTTAAATCTTCGAATTTTTTTACAGAGCAAGATGTAGTTATAAAAAGGTCAAATGATGGGGGGCATACTTATTTCTTCACTGACTTAGCTTACCATTTAGATAAGTTTCAATTTAGAAACTTTGACAACGTTATAAATATTTTTGGTGCAGATCATCATTCTCATGTTGATAGACTTAAATCTGCACTTTCTGCTTTAGATATCAATCAAGAAAAACTGGATATTCTTCTTATACAAATCGTTCATTTTAAAAATCAAGAAAAAGTAGAAAAATTTTCTAAAAGATCTGGAAATATTTATACAATAAGAGATCTTTTAGATACAGTTGGTACTGATTCTATAAGATTTAATTTTTTAAACAGAAGTATTGATAGTCAGCAAGAATTTGATTTAGAACTTGCTATTAAAGAATCTTCAGAAAATCCTGTTTATTATACTCAATATGCACACGCAAGATTATGTTCCATATTAGATAGTGTTGATTTTGAATATAAAGCAGGTAACTTAGATTTACTTGTAACTGACTATGAAAAAAAACTGATTGACGACTTAGATTATTTTTCAGAAGCCATTGTGAATTCATTGCAAAAACTTCAAACTCAAAATTTAACAAAATATGCAATTGATTTATCAAAAGATTTACAAAGATTTTATGAAAACTGCAGAGTTTTATCTGAAGATTTAGAACTATCAAAAGCTAGAATTAAACTTGTTCTTAGTTGTAAAATAGTTTTAAATAATCTTCTAAAATTATTAAATGTAAAAGCCCCAGAAAGAATGTAACTATGATTAGAAAATTAAAAAATTTAATACCCTTAATCCATAAAGAAGCATACGTAAATGAGTCAGCTTATGTTGTAGGAGAAGTTGAAATTGGAGAATTTTCTTCTGTTTGGCCAGGTGCTGTTATTAGGGCTGATAGTGGAAAGATTACAATTGGAAAAAGAACAAATATTCAAGATAATACTGCTGTTCATTCTGACTTTGGGTCAATAATAGGTGACGATGTAACCATTGGACATGGTGTAGTTATTCATTCAAAAAAAATTGGAGATGGTTCACTTATAGGAAATGGTGCTGTATTAAATGACGATGTAACTATTGGAAAAAATTGTTTAGTTGCTGCAGGTTCAGTTGTAATTGAAGGAACAAATATACCTGACAATACTATAGTAAGAGGCATTCCAGGAAAGGCAATTGGAAGATTACTAGAAAAACATAAAGAGCTAATTAAAAGAGCTGGAGATTTTTATGTAGAAAGAATAAAAATCTATAAAGAATCAGGGTTGTAAAATATTTTTTGTTAGCCACAAACTACATCTTTTGAATAAACATCTTGATCAGAGCAAACACTAGGCTCTTCAACAAATCCTTTATTCCAAAAAACTGATTCCATTTGATTCATTATGTAATCAATTTTTATAATTATATTAGGATCAATATTGCAATTATCTTCCATACATAAGTTTGAATATTGATTTTGTATTTCATTAAACTGAAAACAGCCTGTCTGAATTGCTCTTTTATACATTCCATCTGGCATTGCTGCAAGGTTATTAATTTCACAAGATCCAGTTTGAAATACTTTATTATGCCAAGTGTCATATTTGCCATTTACTAATGCTTGATATTGAAATCTTACGTAAGGAAGCATGTTCACAGGGATCGCTAGAGCTCTAGGCATTAGTTTAGCTTCAAAGGCGGCTTTCTTTTCTTCATTCACCTTAACTGCATCAGAAATTTTAGGGTATACAGGAATCATAATTACCAACAACATAATTATAAATAAACTAAAAATGAATCCTATGCTAGGATTTTGTGATTGAATTCTAAAAAAATCAATCAAGGAAATTCTTTGTCCCGCTATTTTCCTATCCCCAGAAATTGTTTTACTCATTACTTGATCGAGTTTCATTTTTCTAATATTTTTATCAGGCATTACATTCAGTCATTTTTTATATTATAGATAGGATGATTATATAGATAGGATGATCATTTTAAATTCTAAATTTACAGATTTATTAATAAAAATAGAAAATATATTTAAAAATTAAAAATAATACATAATTTTCAAAGTACTTTTCTGTCTGCATAAATATTTTTAAAAGAATATAATATTTAAGTTACGTTAAAAATTAATTTCTAATTTCTAACCTAACCACATTTTTTTATTATTGATGAAATTGGAGAGTTATAATGAGAATGGATTATTTAGTAAATTACAAGAAATATTTAACATACGTTACTTTAATGGTTTTATTGTTTGCAATTGCTTGTGGTGGTGGAGGTGAAGAACCAGAAATGTCATCAGACACAGACACAAAAACTTCTACTTCTACTGCGGATAAATCTGCAAAACCTGCGGCGAAACCAGCTGCTTCAAAAAAACCTGGTTCAAAAAAGGCTGAGTATAAAGCTCCAGCATTTGAAACGGGTAGCCTTAACGTTACTTTAGAAATAATTAGTCCTCCTACTGCAATTGATGTTTTAGAAGGAAAAGCTCAATTTCAAACTCCTGGTTCTGATCAATGGGTGGATGTTATCGACGCACAACCTATAGAAGCTGGGTGGTCAATAAGAACTCTTGCTGTTTCAAGAGCTATATTAAAATTCGTTGATGGAAGTCAATTGCATATAAAACCAAGCTCTCAAGTAACCATTGATAAGTTTGATCTAGTTAATGGTGGT
>Ga0114993_10000277_pt1 | contig 59540 bp, 56 predicted proteins | sample ArcticOcean_MG_C_FD_87042 | JGI IMG/M metagenome (GOLD analysis project Ga0114993, IMG submission 87042) | Marine microbial communities from western Arctic Ocean - ArcticOcean_MG_CB2_150 | ecosystem: Environmental > Aquatic > Marine > Oceanic | place: Arctic Ocean: Canada Basin | collected... | reverse complement strand
TAAAGCAAGCGCTCTAACCAACTGAGCTAATCGCCCATTGCTTGACGTGGCTAAATGTGGCAACGACTGGATTCGAACCAGTGACCTAGGCCTTATGAAGACCCCGCTCTGCCGCTGAGCTACGTTGCCATCTGAGACCTTGTAGCAGACCGATTGTTCAGCCTGCTACAATTATAGTTTATCAGTCTGGCGTGTAAATTTGAAGGGTAGACAATCTCCACTAGCTCCGTAGCGTAGCGCCCGTCTCTTTTGCAAGGGTAGCCATAATTTCCTTCAGTGCCTGGCTCACCTCTTCACCTACGAGTGTGCGGTCCTGCAACTGAAACAGGACTCGGTAGGCTAGAGAGCGCATTCCGGTGGATATGCCGCTTCCTTCGTAGACATCGAAAAGTGTGGCACGGGCTACAATGGGACTTCTCTCGATTATCTTCTGTACACTGGCAGATGTAACGTCTATGTTCAAGACGAGAGCCAAGTCGCGGTAGGCACCAGGGTAGCGTGCAAGCGACTGGTATTGTGAAGTGCCAAATGGTCGGGCTTGCAGCAAGGCTGCCAGGTCAATCTCAAAGAGGGCAACGGGTGGTGTATCTATCTGGAACCGTTCCAAGACATGGGTATGCACCTCTCCCATCACTCCCAGTGTTGAGTCTCCAGCGGTTATAGCAGCACACCGCCCTGGCAGGAACATTGGGTCATCTGTTGGCTCAAAGCTGTATTGAATGTGAAGCTGGTCCAGGAAACTTTCAATGATGCCCTTGGCATCGAAGAAGTCCAGGCTCTCCTCGCCTCCAAACCAATTTTCCGACCAACGAGGCCCCGCGGCTATTCCAACTAGCGTCTCACTCTCAAGAGGTAAGTCTGCAGGATGGTCCGAAACCATGTCCTTTGGGCTGGGTATGTATGCCCGCCCAACCTCGAACAGCTTCATACCCTCTCGGATGTTGTTCTGGTTGTATGCCAGTGTGGAAAGTATGCTGCTGCGAAGGTTGGTTCGCAGGTACTCCTGTTCCTCGCTCATGGGGTTTGCTAGCTTAAGGGGCTGTACTCCGTTGCCCATTGCCTGAGTCTTTTCCAGGTTTGCCAGGCTGGTAAGAGAGTAGGAAATTACCTCTTGCATGCCGCAGGCCACCATCATGTCCTTGACATGTTCCCGCAACTCCCTATCTGGTTGGGGCTGGAAGGCAGGTATGGGCGTGGAAAGGGTGGTGGTCGGCAGGTTGTTGTAGCCTATGGTTCTGGCTACCTCTTCTATCAGGTCGTCTTCCTGGGCGATGTCGACGCGCCAGTAAGGTACGGTGACAACAATGGAGGAATCTTCTTGCTTACTGATGGAGAAACCAAGCGATGTCAGGATATCGTTTACGCGCTCCACGGAGACTTCGATGCCGAGCACCTTTTTTAGCCTGGCTAGGGTGAGACTGAGAGCTGGTCTCTCTCTAGGTTGTGGGTAGTCGTCCATTATACCCTTGCACACCTTCCCTCCCGCAATCTGAAGGATTAGCTGGGTGGCCCGTTTTAGGGCTATGGCTGCCAGTTCAGGCTGAATTCCCTTGTCAAAGCGGTACGATGACTCACTGCGAAGTCTCAAAGCCTGTGAAGTACGACGGGTATTGATGGCATCGAAGTTTGCGGATTCCAGAAGCACCGTGCTCGTGTCCTCGGTCATCTCAGTGTTGAGTCCGCCCATGATGCCTGCCAGAGCCACCGAGCGCTCAGCGTCGGCTATGACCAGCATGGGAGAATTGAGTTTACGTTCCACCTCGTCCAGTGTCACGAAAACCTCCTGATCGCGGGCGGGCTGGATTGTTATCTTGCGGCCTCTCAATGTGGTGTAATCGAACGCGTGGAGGGGCTGACCGTATTCCAGCATCACGTAGTTTGTCACATCAACCACGTTGCTTATGGGGCGTTGACCTGCCTTAATCAGCCTGTCCTGCATCCACAGTGGTGATGGTCCAATCTTGATGCCCTGGATCACGCTGGCGGTATACCGTGGGCACAGCTTGGCGTCGGCTATCTCCACGTTTATCATGTTCTCTATGGGGTCGCCATCTTCGGCGTAGGAAGAGTCAGGTTCTCTGACCGTCTTGCCGGTGAGTGCAGCGACCTCCCGTGCCACTCCAAGCACCGAGAGGCAGTCGGAGCGGTTGGGGGTTACTTCTATGTTGAAGATTACGTCGCCCATGTACTCTACCAGAAGCTTGCCAATGGGCGCATCCTCAGGCAATACCAGGATGCCGGATTGGTCGTCGCCAATACCAAGTTCCCGTTCGGAGCAGACCATTCCTGCCGATACAACACCTCTTATAGTGGCGGCTTGTAGGGTCTCAGTATCCCCTGTACGGGAGTCCACGAGGTTTGCCCCGACTTGGGCGAAGGCTATTCGCTGTCCCTGAGCGACGTTCGGTGCGCCACAGACTACGGTGATTTCCTCCTGTCCAAGGCTGACGGTTGCCAGTTGCAGGCGGTCTGCGTTGGGATGGGGTTCAATTCTGATAACGTGTCCAACGTAGACGTTGCCCCAGGTACCGCCTATGTCGTCGATTTCGCCCACCTCGTTGCCGGCCATCGTGAGGCGATGTGCAAGCTCATCTGGTGTCAGGGCAATGTCTACGTACTCTCTGAGCCAGGATAAAGGGATTTTCATATCTAAAACTGCCCTAGGAATCTCAGGTCGTTGCTGTGAAATAGACGAATATCTTCTATGCCGTACTTTAGCATTGCTATGCGCTCCGCCCCCATACCGAAGGCAAAGCCGGTGTACTTGGAAGAATCGTAGCCAATGTTCTCTAGCACCTTTGGGTTAACCATGCCCGCTCCCATGATTTCTATCCAGCCTGTGCCCTTGCACACGCGGCAGCGCCCGCCTTCGCCGTTGCATGCAAAGCAGTCGATTGCCATCTCTGCGCCAGGCTCCACAAACGGGAAGTAGTCTACCCTGAACCGCACCTTGCGGTCTGTTCCGAAGAGCAACCGTGCGAACTCGTACAGTGTTCCCTTAAGGTCGGCAAAGGTGATACCCTCGTCCACTGCCAGTCCCTCAACCTGGTAGAACTGCGACTCGTGGGTGGCATCTGTGGCCTCATATCTGTAGCACTTGCCAGGTACCAGCACCCGTATTGGAGGCTCCTTGCTCTCCATAATACGAACCTGCATGGGCGATGTGTGTGTGCGAAGGAGCATTGGCCGTTCACCCTGCTCGTTCACGTGGTCTATCCACAGTGTGTCCCACATATCTCTGGCGGGGTGGTCTTTGGGAATGTTCAGCATTTCGAAGTTGTAGTGATCCCACTCCACTTCAGGACCTTCCACCACCTGGAACCCCATTGACACGAACGCGGCGCATATCTCCCGCAGTATCTGTGTGGTTGGATGGAGCCGTCCAAGGGGAACCGGCCTGCCTGGCAGAGTCACGTCGATGCGTCCTTGATCGGTCAGTGCTTGAAGTGAGGCCGTCTTTATGGCCTCTTCAGCCTCTGACAGGCTATCTTCAAGGACGGCCTTCACATTGTTGGCAACGGCACCCACGGTCTTGCGCTCGTCGGGGACAAGCGTGGCAAGTCCGCGGAGCACCTGGGTAAGTTCACCTCTCCGACCCAGATAAGCCACGCGCCACTGCTCAACAGCCTCCGGCGATAACGAGCCCTTCAGTTCGTCCAGGGCCTTGACCTGTAGCTTTTCAAGATTCCTCAGGAGGTTATTGGTAGTCATCAGACGAATTCTAGCCTTTCAGCGCTATCATTATATGTACCTCCTTTCTGAAGGGTCAAGGCGCAGTCTCTTGAAAAAAGCCATCTTGTTTATTATGTCTTTAAAGTACTCAGTCAAAGTGATCCAATGGCATTGATGTCATTCTGAGCCCTTCGCACACGCTAAGTACTGCACTTTAAATTCTTCGGTCACTTTGCTCCACCAGAATGACATCAATGCATATATATAAGCTTAACCTTCTGAGTAAGATATTCCCATAATCTTATTGCTACCGCAAGAATCCTGGAAAATCGCACAAGCAATGTCTTGGGATTCGTTTTGCATATATGCTTTAATGAAGATGCCTTATAGTTAACAACTTAATAGATATGGTATGGGTGCTCGAGAGGGCTTAAAGAAGGAAGCTGGTGAGAAGCCGCCCTGTCCCGCAACTGTATGTCAGGAGGATAGCTTTCTGGCGAGCCAGGTCAACCGCCTACACTGATGGTCCAATTGCCTTCGAGGAAAGGTGCAGGCATAGATACATATGTTGAGTTAACCCTGTCCCTTCTGGTGGCAGGAGTTTTGTTACTCCTGCCCTATCCTCCTTGTTGGCCAGTGTGATTCGATTTGTTACTAGAAATACATGGGAGGCATAATATGAGTTACATTGCAGGAGCTTTGACTCGGGCGCGTCACTTCGATGTGCCAAGACCTGGGGTGCTTGGTTCGGTACTGGTACGAGAGATGGTGGCTCCACTCGCGTTTATTCTGGCTATCTTGGCCACTAACTATGCTCTGGCTGGTGCGCCCAGCGTCAAATTTTTAGACCTGCTGGTCTTCGTAGCCGGCTATACGCTGGGATTCCGGCGCGGCGTCACCGTAGCCATTGGCGCTCGTTTGATATATGGGACCTTTAACCCTTGGGGTATAGCAGATCCTCTTCTTGTGGTCGCGATGATGATGTCGGAAATCGTGTTCTCACTGGCAGGCGCTTGGCTGCGCAGTATGGTATCTCCGCAGAGCATTCGATTCATACCTGGAAGGAAGAGCTTGCTGTTTGTTGCTGCGGCGGTAGTGTGTACCGTCACATACGATACACTGACTAACGCCTACACGGGTGTTGTTTGGTCCCAGATGGCCGGAGGCAAAGAGTACGGACGGTGGCTCATGATAGCGCTGTTCAATCCAGGTGCCCTGCTTTTTTCATCCGTACACGTGGGTAGCAATGTCGTCTTCTTCGGACTTTTCGGGCCTGTCATAGTCAAGATGGTCGAAAATGGAAAGTCGGTGTTTCGCTTGGGGCTATGAGACTTCGTAGGTTTCTTCCAGTCGTACTGGCGCTGATGGCGATTGGCTTGGTGCTCAATGCTGGATGCGAAGCTGAAAGTTCAACCGAGACGTTCTACTCAACGACGGTATCCACAATCCATGTCAGCGTCCTGATCCAACTCAGCGAGGTAGACATGCGATGGTTTCGCGACGTGGCAATCCCCAAGGGCACAAACGCCTATGAGATTGCCGAACGTGTAACAGAAGGCGACCTAGAGGCAACCTACTACGCCGCGTTCTTCTCCCACTTCGTTGAGGCCATGCTTGGAGTAGCAAACGAAGGTACCAACTACTGGCTCACTTTCTTGTGGAATGCAAATCAGGAGCAATGGGAGCCTCTCCCTGTTGGAGCAGACCTGTTCTCTCTGAAAGAAGGCCACGTATTGGCGTGGTCCTATACGGATACCAGTGCTGACTTGAGTCAGCTTCCCTCAGTGACGCCGTGAGGTAAGCTTCTATCTGGTGACTAGCAATGCTTACTCTTTTCGGCTCGTCTGCCGTAGCAACCATGTTTTTAGCGTACTGTATGGGATCGCGGTCCAAATGGTTTGTCCTGGTCTTCGCTGGGATGTGCGCGGCTACACCCCCTATAGTGCTCTGATGTAGGTGTATCCATAGGGGAGGCGGGATTGGCTTTGGTGACACACTGTAGTGGTTTTTCCGAAGGCATCGATAGGAAGTCTTTGACTAATGAGTGGCCTGGAAATTGCCTCTGTGCCCCAGGGAATTCCTGGGAACAGAGCCGTTGACGTGATTTACTAGACGTTCTAAGATATCTATTCACGGCATTCAGCACATTCTCGTTGTCTTGCATGGCCCATGGCTCAACAACATGAATCGCTATCAATGCAGGAGGAGTCAGACAAGTTGAAACGCACACCTCTCTTTCAGTCACACGTTTCCATGGGGGCACAGATGCTGCCCTTCGCTGGATGGGAGATGCCAATCCAGTATTCTGGGATCTTGGCCGAAGCTAGGGCAGTGCGGTTCGCGGCCGGCATCTTTGATGTGTCCCACATGGGGCGTGTGGAGATAACTGGCAGTGATGCTGCACAATTTATACATCGGCTAGTGACAGGGGACGTGCTGAAGATGCTTACTGGTCGCGCCAGATATACCATTATCTGCAACGAGGCAGGCGGTATCATAGATGACACCATTGTGTACAGGTTGGATGGAGAGCGCTTTTTGATGGTTCCCAACGCGTCCAATGCCGACGAGGTTCTAGACTGGCTCAATCACTGGAAAGATACCTGGGCATCTCGAATAGAACTTAATGTCATTACCGAAGAGACGGCATTGATTGCACTGCAAGGCCCCCTTGCAGAGGAGATTCTTCAGCCTATATGCTCCGTTGACATGTCAGATGTCCGGCCATTTCGCTGTGTGCAGGGCCAGGTGTCTGGTGTAAAGGCCATTATATGCAGGACAGGGTATACGGGCGAAAACGGCTTTGAGATTGTCCTCCCCGCGGAAGGTGCATCATCAATATGGCAAAGTTTCATGGACGGAGGGGCTATCCCATGCGGTCTTGGGGCCAGGGACGTTTTGAGGTTGGAGGCTGGCCTGCTGCTCCACGGATCTGACATGGACTCGTCGGTGACGCCACTGGAAGCAGGACTGGAACGTTACGTGAACTGGGATCAGGGCGACTTCATAGGTCTGCCTGCTTTATACGAGAGCAAGAGTAACGGGTTGTCCAGGGCGCTGGTTGGATTTCGGCTTGTGGAGAGGGGTGTGCCGCGGCACGGATACCCTATAGTGAACGGGCATGGGCCAATTGGGAACGTGACTAGCGGTACATACTCTCCAACCCTTGACATGGGTATAGGATTGGGCTATGTTTCCCTGGAGTTTTCCACCCTTGGCACCAGAATATCCATAGACATTCGAGGACGACTGGTGGAAGCAGAAGTGACGGCAATCCCTTTCTATTCTAGGAAGAGGTAATATGTATCCCACCGATAGAAGATATTCTCGCGATCACGAATGGGCGAAGGATGAAGATGACGGCACATTTCTCATTGGCATAACCGATTATGCCCAGGAGCACTTGGGCGATATCGTCTTCTTGGAACTTCCGCGTGTTGGAGCGACCATGAACCAGATGGAAAAGCTGGGGGAAGTGGAATCTGTGAAGTCGGTGTCTGACCTTTTGTTACCTATATCTGGAGAGATAGTGGAGGTAAATCAGGTTGCGGTGGATAGCCCAGAGATTGTGAACGAAGACCCATACGACCAGGGTTGGCTCGTACGTGTTAACCCGTCGCAGGCAGACGAGATGGATGGTCTGATGACGGCAGCCGACTACGAATCTTTTCTGGAATCCTTGGACTAGCGACCCATGCATCAGGCCCGCCTCTCATCTCCATACGTTCCCAACACCGACGGTGACCGCCAGGCCATGCTTCAGTGCATCGGTGTGGAATCTGTAGAAGCGCTTTTTGCCGATATACCTGTGGGTTACGTCCGTCCGTCCCTTGACCTTCCCTCTTCCCTTTCTGAGTTGGAACTACGCAGAGAGCTTCAGGCGTTATCTGACCTCAACTCGACTCCCGGCAGAGTGCCCTGTTTCCTCGGAGGCGGTGCTTATCATCACTATATTCCAGCGGTTGTGAACCACGTTATCAGCAGAGGCGAGTTGGCTACAGCGTATACACCGTATCAGCCTGAGGTGAGCCAAGGCACGTTACAGGCCATCTACGAGTTCCAGTCACTTGTGTGTCAGCTCATGGGGATGGAGGTAGCTAACTCTGGAATGTACGACGGAGCGACGGCACTCGCGGAGGCTGCCTTGATGGCATGCCGTGTCACGGGCAAGGGACGCATTGCAGTCCTTGATACTGTGTCACCCACGTATCTGTCTGTGATGAAAACATATACCGAGCCACAGGGCCTTGAGATTTACCAGGTAAATCCTGCGTCTCCTCACGTGGGGGTCGATACCGCATGCGTTGTGGTACAGCATCCAAACTCCTATGGCTACCTGGAAGAACTGGAAGCCCTTGGTAGGATGGCGCACGAGAAGAACGCCCTGCTGGTAGTCTCTACGGACGCAGTATTTTCGGGAATGTTCCGGTCTCCTGGTGGAAACGGAGCGGATATTGCAGTCGCAGAGGGGCAACCGCTGGGAGTCGCTCTGAGCTATGGCGGCCCGTACGTGGGGCTGTTCACCTGCAAAACCGAGTTTCTCAGGCAAATGCCAGGACGTATCGTCGGGAAGACAGTGGATACACATGGGAGGGACGGCTACGTCCTCACGCTACAGACCAGAGAACAGCACATACGACGGGAGCGGGCCACGTCCAACATTTGCACCAGCGAGGCACTGATTGGCACAGCCGTAGTAGCCTACCTGGCCTGCATGGGGAAGGTTGGATTGCGCCACATCGCTGAACTGACCTATCACAAGGCACACTATGCGGCGGCTCTCATTGGCAAGATTCCGGGCTACTCTCTTCCTATGGACGGGACGTTCTTCCAGGAGTTTGTGGTTCAGTGCACTGTTGAGCCAGGTGAGGTTAACCGACTGCTCTTACAGAACGGCATAATCGGCGGAGTGGATGTCAGCGAACGGATAACCAATGGCCTGCTCTTGTGTGTCACAGAAATGAACACCCGTCAGGAGATTGATGGGTTAGCTGAAGCCCTGGCGAGAATTGCTCAGAGCAGCAAATGATAGAAGAATACATGATAAACAATCAGCAACGTAACCGTCGACTGCTTATGGAGCGAAGTGCTCCTGGCAGGATGGGTACTGCGCTACCTCCCCTTGACGTGCCACTACAGCCTCTTCCTTCGGAGGAGCAGTTGAGGGGCGATCTGGAGCTTCCGGAGGTGAGCGAGGGCGAGGTGGTGAGGTACTTCACCAGCCTGAGCCAGATGAACTTCTCGGTTGACACCAACTACTATCCCCTTGGGAGCTGTACTATGAAGTACAACCCCAAGATCAACGACGAAGTGGCAGGGCTTCCAGGCTTCTCGCAGATTCACCCATTGCAGCCGGAGGAAACGGTGCAGGGTGCCTTGAAGCTCGCGTTTCAGCTTCAGGGGTTCCTGTCTGAGATAGTTGGCATGGAGGCCACCAGCCTTGCTACTATGGCAGGGGCCCAGGGAGAACTGGCCGGTATGCTTATGATACGGGCTTACCATCGCTCACGTGGAGACGGAGGTCGTAAGACTGTCCTCGTGCCCGATAGCGCCCACGGTACCAATCCGGCCTCGGCCGCCATGTGTGGCTTTCAGGTGATGAGCATACCATCCGATGCGAGGGGCAACATGGACCTCGACGCCCTCAAAGAAGCGTGCAACTCCGAGACAGTGGGCCTAATGCTCACACTGCCAAACACCCTGGGTCTCTTTGATACTAACATTCTGGAGATATGCCGCACGGTGCATAAGGCAGGGGGACTTGTATACGGCGATGGTGCCAACATGAATGCCATGCTTGGCCAGACAAAACTTGGAGAACTTGGTTTCGATGTTTTGCACATCAACCTTCACAAGACCTTCAGCACACCCCACGGAGGAGGAGGCCCCGGAGCAGGTCCCGTGTCAGCCAATTCCCTGCTGGCTCCGTTCTTAGCTTCACCCGTGATTGAGAAGGTGACTGACAGTGATAGCGATGAAGAGATTTATCGTCTAGCAGAGCCTGAGCAAAGCATCGGCAAGACAGCGGCCTTTCACGGCAACTTTGGAATGCTGGTCAGGGCATACACTTACATTCGTGGTCTCGGAGCCGAGGGTTTGAGGGAGATTAGCGAGAACGCCGTCATCAATGCCAACTATATACTCAATGCTCTGAAGGACGACTACCATCTTCCATACGACCGTTCATGCATGCATGAGGTGGTCTTTTCTGCCAAGACACAGAAGGCGGTCGGAGTAAGTGCCCTTGATGTTGCCAAGCGTCTCATAGACTACGGCATCCATCCTCCTACCATGTACTTCCCTCTGGTTGTTGAGGAAGCCTTGATGATCGAGCCAACGGAGACGGAGAGCAAGGAGACCCTAGACTACTTTATCCAGGTGATGAAAGACATTGCCAGGGAGGCAAATGAAGACGCACAGGTGTTGAAAGATGCACCTCACCACACACCCAACAGTCGTTTGGATGAAGCTAGGGCTGCACGCAGGCCAGACCTACGTTGGAAACCCCCAGAGAGTTAGTTACAACTCAAACTTGTATTCTGTGTCCCACACACGGTGCGTGTGAAGACCTTGGCTCGGATGTGAAGCCAGAAATAGAAGTAGATCAAACTCCACCGTTGTCAGGTGCATATTTGTACCGTCCCTAGACACCACCCGAGTCTCTGGATTGATGGTCAGATCGTCGAACCTCAGGGCCTCATTATCCCACCATCATCACATTGGTTTGTATTGGAGCTGTGTTGTTCCTAATATTCCATTCCCCATAGTAGGTGGCATATCTCAGTTGCCTAGTCTGCTTGCTACATAGCGGCGATTATTATAAATATACGTTGGTATGTCGGAATTGGATTGGATGTGTAATCATCTAGAAAGGTGTGCAGACGGGTTGATAATGGAGTCTAAGGACTACGTAAGTAAGTTGACAACGCCTGAGGCCTATGCTACATTGCCATCGAGCCTGCTATTATGGGAGAGGCGTTCTATTCTCTGTGCGAGAACCATCTTCCCCCCACATCCAATGGTATCCGATGACTGTCGTCGCGGCTCCATGCCGGCTCACTGGAAGGGGGTTGAGGTGCTTCAAGTGAGATTGGGAATCTGCCTCAGATCTGCGGAACAATGAAAGTGGTCTCTGCTGGAGAAAGAAGAAGCGCCCGATTTGTAGATCAGTGCGCCGACATGTTGCGAGATCGTCGGCTGATACTTGTAAGCAATAGGGGGCCAGTGGAATATCACCTTTCCCCTGAGGGTAACCTTCAGGCTCGTCGCGGCAGTGGTGGAGTGGTAACCGCTCTCAGCACCCTAACCAATTACGTTGACTTCACTTGGGTTGCAAGTGCCATGGGTGAAGGTGACCGTCGTGTTGCCCAGCAAGCAGAGGATGGAAGGATAAAGTCTCCTCTGCCGGGGCAGAGCCTCTATCTGAGGTACGTTGTAACACCAAGGCGTGTGTACCACAAATTCTACAACATATTCTGCAACCCACTTCTCTGGTTTCTTCAGCACTATATGTGGAGTTCTCCGTATACCCCTAACGTCGACGAATCCGTGTATGACGCCTGGGAAACGGGGTACATCCAGGTGAATCGGTCATTTGCCGGTGCAGTGGTGGAAGAGGCGAAGCATAGCGTGCTTCCTCCCTACGTTATGATTCACGATTACCACCTCTATCTTGCTCCCGGAATGGTACGCGAGTCTCTGCCGGAAGCCCTAATACAGCACTTCCTACACATTCCGTGGCCAGACCCCGCTTATTGGCAGATGATTCCCGCTTTTATGCGGACTGCCATCTGTGAAAGCCTCTGCGCCAGCGATATAGTAGGATTTCAAACGTCACGGGACGTACGCAGTTTCCTGCAGAGTTGCGAAATGTTCATAGATAAGGCCACGGTTGATCATACGAAATGTACGGTTACACTGAACGGGCGAGAAACCGCAGTTAGGTGCTATCCCATCTCCATAGATGTAGAAGAGTTGAAAGGGATTGCCTACTCCCCTAGGGCCCTGGAATACGAGAGAAAGCTCAAGCCTCTATTGGGTGAGAAGACCATCATTAGGGTGGACCGCGTGGAGCCAAGCAAGAACATTGTCAGGGGTTTCAGGGCCTATCGTCTTTTGCTGGAACGGAACAAGGATTTCATTGGGAAGGTTAAGTTCCTCGCATTTCTCGTACCGTCGAGGACTCACATAAGGCAATATCAGAGATACCTTCAGGAAGTGGATGACCTGGTCGCTGAGATAAATCAGGACTTTGCCACCGAGGACTGGCAACCCATAACCGTCTTCTACGAGAACAACTATATTCAGGCTATGGCTGCCATGAAGCTATACGATGTTCTTCTGGTAAACTCCATAATAGATGGTATGAACTTGGTGGCCAAAGAGGGCCCAGTGGTCAACACTCAGGGTGGTATAGTAGTTCTCTCCGAGACCGCAGGGGCATACGCTCAACTCCATGAAGGTGTTTTAGCTGTGGCTCCTGCTGATGTGGAAGGCACTGCTCAGGCCCTGTATCAGGCTCTAACAGCGTCCGTGGAAGACAGGGAGAAGCGTGCCAACCTGCTTGCTCGGAAGATAGAAGAAGAGGACGTAATCCACTGGATGGAGTCACAGATAGAGGACATGAAGGCCTTGGTCGGATAGCTGAGGTCGCCTAACCCCGGTATGTTTCGGCAATCATATGAAGCAACTCTTCAGTCTCGGTAACGCTCTCCAGAAATAGATCAGCCTCTTTCTCTATGTCAGAAGGGGTGTTTTGTCCAAGAATCCCCACAGCCAATCCATCACAAAAGCCCTCTGCCGTGAGATCGTGGAGCGCTTTAAAGGCGTCCACATCCGTTACGTCGTCACCCAGGCATAGCACGCCCTTAAGTCCGTACTCCATAACCAGTTGCCTCAGTGCTGTACCCTTGGTTATTCCCAAGGGGGGGCGGGCCTCCACTACCAGTTTGCCATCGGTTATCAGCAGTCCATTGGCCTCAGGGATGTGTCCTAGAGTGTCCATGATAGCCTCTCTAGCCATACTAGGTTCGGGACTTAGGCGATAGTGAATGCTGGCGGATACACCCTTGTCCTCCATAACCAGCCCTGGTACATCCATTTCGCGGCGCAGCCTATCCAAAAGGTCATGTATGGCCTGAGCGTATTCCTGGGCCTCTTCTTTGACCTCCAGCTTGCAGTCTAGCCATCTTTCCAGGCCGTGGTTGCCAACGTAAACCACACCATCGATGTCGAGCATATCCCTGGCTTTGAGGGACCCGCGTCCTGTGAGGACAGCCACCAGCGCCATGTTAGAGGTCAGCGCTTTCAGGGAATCGCGGCACAGGGATGAAATACTGGTCTCATCCGGGGTGGATGTAATCAGAGCAATTGTCCCGTCGATGTCGGTGATCAGACCGGCAGGGGACTTGTCCAATACTTCCTGGACCAGAGGGAAATGGTTGAGAGCGTATGGCTTACTGATAGATTCCCCTGAGACCGCTATCTTGAGAACTAAGTTTTTCCATTTGTGTAGCCATCTCTGATTGCCTGCGCTGGGAGATTTGGTTTCCTCGCCAGGAAGATAAACACGGTTCCTACCAGCAGGGAGACTATGAAGCTCACAAAAGCTATGTGATAGCTGTCGGTGATGTCAAAGACCAGCCCGGCATATATGGGCCCAACCAGTGTTGCAGGTATGAGGAATAGCTGCATGTAGCCCCTGATGGTGGCGTAATTCTTCCGCCCGAAGTACTCTCCAACGATGGAGAAGGAGAGAGGAATGGCACCCCCGTAGGCTATACCGTAAATCACCACGAATACCCATACCGTAGCCATCCCAGTGACATTGTCCAGGATAAGGATACCCAGCGCCTGTAACAGGTAAGTGGCGATGAATAGGTATCGTTTATCGATGAAGTCCCCTAGAATGCCGAAGCCAAGGCGCCCTATCATGCTGATGAAGACCATCCCCCCCAGGGCCGCACCGGCCTGGGTCAGAGGGATTCCAATATCAGTGAAGTAGGCAATTTCGTGGACTACTATTGAGGTCATGCTGATGGACCTGGCGCCAAAACCTAGTATCAGCATCCAAAAGGCGAAGGTGAGTATGGTCTCCTTGACAGAGAAGTTATACTCGGCCCACTCCACTTTCCCCGAAGACCGTCTCTCGCGCTCCAAGTTCGGGGATGTGCCGGTGGAGGCCATCTCACCGAAAATAGCTTGTTTTTCAGTGGTAATGACAGTAACTTCCTCGGGCTCCTCACCATCAGGAAGGTACCCGTACTGCTCAGGTTTATGCCTGAGAACCAGTGCCAGAGGGATGCAAATTAGGAATATACCCAATCCCCCCAGAAAGGCGCTGGGCCTCCAGCCGAAGCTATTCACCGCCCAGGCCAAGATAAACACAGTCGCACCGCTGCCCCCTGCACCCAGGGAATAGATGGCAAAGGCCCTGGACCGCTTCTTTATGAACCAGGCGTTGATGGCAGCCATGGCCGCGTGGCCAAAACCTGTGTTACGGCCTACGGACATGACTCCGGCGTACAGAAAGATAAAGACTATAAGTGCATTGACGTCCAAGGGTCCTATGGAAATCCCTTGGACCATGCTCATCATAAGGAAACCAGTTCCAAAAATTACTGCCCCAATAACGGCCAGCTTCCTAGGCCCGAACTTGTCCACCGCCCACCCTATTATCGGCCCTTCCAGACCGCCTTCCAGCCTGGCCAGAGAGATAACCGCGGCACCCGTCGCCCGGGACCACCCAAACTCACTCAACAGGGCCTTGTAGAAGATGGGAAAGCCGTAGAACCAGACCCCGGAACTGTAGACCATCATAAGTGCGGCTGCGGCCACAATGAACCAGCCATAGAAGATCCTGGGTCTTTTCCTCACCACGCTACTCTGACTCTTGTGGTTTCAGCCATATGTCAGTTCCTCTCCCAGCTTATCTGGGTTTAGGCTGATTGGATCATGCCGTCGAAAGGTCTCTTTCTACACGATCTGCGCTCGCTGGAGGTCTGGGCCGTCGCGCAAAGAAGAGAAAGACAACGCCCACCAGCATCGCCACGATGAAGCTGGTAAACGCTATGGTGTAGCTGTTGGTGGTGTCGTAAATCCATCCTGCGAAGATGGGCCCAGCCACAGTTGTTGGAACGTGGAAGAGCTGATTGAATCCCCGGATAGTGGCGTAGTTCTTCCGCCCGAAGTAATCGCCAACTATGGCCATGTATACGGGGATGGCTCCACCGTAGGAGATACCGTAGACTACAACGAATAACCATACTTGGGCCATGCTGGTGGCGGTCATCAGGATATAGATGCCCAGCGTCTGGAACAGAAGAGTGGCGATCATGATGTGACGCTTGTCGACGTAGTCTCCCAGGAAGCCAAAGCCCATGCGACCAATCAGGCTGATGGAGACCATCCCCCCCAGGGCTGCGCTGGCATGGATCAGTGGGATGTTCCGGACAGCAGTTAGATACACTATCTGGTGGACAACGATGGAGGTCATGGCGAAGGATCTAGCGGCGGTGCCCAGGATCAGCATCCAGAAGGAGAAGGTGCGGAGAGCCTCCTTCACCGTGAAGTCGTACTCCGACGTCACCTTCATCGAGGAGGGTCCATGATGCCTCCTTGACGCAGAGGATGTCTGCGGGGCGGTAGCGGCGTTAGACGTGGGGGTGGGGGTGCTTTCAGCATTGGGGTCTTCCCCATCGGGGAAATAGCCGTACTGCTCTGGCTTATGTCTCAGCAGCAGAGAGAGGGGGATAATGATCACAAAGATACCCACGCCGGCTAGGAAGGCGGCTGTCCGCCAGCCGAAGCTATCTACCAGATAACCTAGGAAGAATACTGTGAAGCCGCTACCACCTGCCCCCAAGGAGAAGATGGCGAAGGCTCGGGACCGTTTCTTGATGAACCAGGCATTGACGGCAGCCATACTGGCATGTCCGAAGCCAGTGTTATATCCGATAGACATCCACCCGGCGTATAACAGGGCAAAGGCTACGAAGGCGCTGATATGAATGAAGCCGATGTTGAAGGACGTGACCGAACCCATTACAATGAAGCCTAGACCAGTAACCACAGCGCCGATGACGGCCAACCTCCTTGGCCCAAACTTGTCCACCGCCCACCCGATAATTGGCCCTTCAATTCCCCCTTCCAGTCGGGAAAGGGAGATGACGGCGGCTCCCGCAGCAGCGGTCCAGCCAAAGTCGTCCAGCAGGGCCTTGAAGAAGATGGGGAAGCCGTAGAACCAGACGCCAGCGCCGTAGACGTTGATGCCGGCCGCGGCTAACACTATCCACCATCCATAGAAGATCCTGGGCTTGGGTCTCACCCTGGTAGGGACGTCTACATTGGCTTTTGGAGTTTCAGCCATATATCATGTCCTCCACACCTCTTGTTCTGGCTCCGTGCTACTTGATATGTCGGTATATCACAGTTAGGTCAGCGTAGGCATTTTGAGCAAGGACTAGTCGTAATCATCTTCTTCGTCGTCATCATCGTCATTCTGTTGAGGCGAGGCCCCGAATAAAGACAGCCTTGGTAATAACGCGTCGGCCTGGTCATGCTTGGCCTTACGTGGAGGCAGTCCGTCTATGGCATTTCGTATCTGGGCGGCATCTTCTAATTTCATGGTCCTCATGTCCACGACGATTCCTTGAACCCCAACGTCCTGAAGAACGACCATCTCGTTCTGGTTCAAGGTTTGCGTACGCACAAGAAGCAGGGGCTTGGAGGTCAGGTCCCTCATGGAGCGGATCTGCATAAGGTCTTTCACGGACAGGGGGGATGTCTCTTCCAGACCGGTAAGGAGCACAGCATCCACGGGTATCTCCTCAAGAGAGTGCCCCAACTCCTCCGGGAACCCCACGGGTATGGTTATCAACTTACCCAAATCTTCTTCAGCGAGTACCTCCACAGGAGTGTCTAGGGTGGAGAAGATAAAAAAATCTCCGCCTTCGCTTTTGAGGGCATCAAGGGAGTCGTTTGTCAGGGTATCCAGCCACAACCCCCATGGGCCGTCTCCTCCCATGTCCTTTGCCGCCTTGAGTTCTGGTTTTGCTACCTTGCTCGCGGCCACAATGTAGGAATCTACTTTAAGTTGAGCATTGGATATTGCTGGCTTTGTTCCAGATAGAGCTACGAGGACCAAAGAGGGAGCTTTATCCGCAGCACGGTTGGCTCCGAAACCCATTGGTATCGGTGTAATCGCGCCTACCTTCTCAAGGCGGTCTATCAGCTTGCTCATAAGGGTCTCCTAAAGGGTATTACCACCCCAGGCAAATCTAGACCATTCCAAAGCGATGCCTTGAAATGGCCGTTGAATCCTGCTGGGGCGTGCCAGCTTATTCTGGACGTGTCTGTGACTCTTGGAAGCCTAGTCGGAGGAGGGTAGCCTCCTCGCATCCTGCAGTGCCATCTCTTTGTCACAGCACAACACGGGGCCCTCACCAGCCTTGGTGCACAGGGCTACGGTGCCACACGTCTCACACTGATACCTTTTACCAAGCTCATTTGCCATGTTAAACCTCCGTCTCACCCTGGTCATCTAGGAGTAAAGGTGACTTCTTGGTATCTACTTTTGCTGTGCCGGCTCTCCGTGGCAGGACATTTCTCCATCGCCAGCTGTGGTAACGATGAATTCAGAGCCGCAAGTCTTGCAGAAATATCTCTTCCCTGACTGGTTTGCCAACTCTATCCTCCATAATTTATAACTTTCCGCTCATTATAGCTTTCGGGTTAGCCTTGGTCAACTAGTCAAATCGCGTTTTGAACAGGGATATACGTGTTTGGAACAATGTCATTGGATTTGACAGGGCAGACATGCAAAGGATTGGTCTGATATGATGGTTACGTATGACATCATCTGCCGAAAGCAAAGAGAACCTTCGTCGTCGCCTACCTCCTTGGTTTAAGGTGCCGATGCCTGGCGGGGCCAACTACATTGATGTGCAGAACCTGCTTCAGCAGGGCGAGTTACATACCGTCTGCGAAGAGGCCCATTGCCCCAACATTGGGGAGTGCTGGGAGAACCGCAGTGCGACTTTCATGGTCTTGGGCGACATCTGCACCCGTGCCTGTCGCTACTGCGCCGTGACCACAGGCAAACCACTGACCGTGGACATTGAGGAACCTCAACGTTTGGCCCGTACCGTCGAACGTCTTGGCCTGCGCTATTGCGTTATAACCTCGGTGGATCGCGACGACCTCCCTGATGGTGGAGCCTCCATCATTGCACAGTGCATCAGGCAGATTCGGCAAAAGTTGCCTGAGTGCCAGGTAGAAGTGCTGATCCCTGATTTCCAGGGGTCGAGACCGGCGCTGAATACCGTAATGCGTGCTGTTCCTGATGTCCTCAACCACAACATAGAGACCGTTGAGAGGGTCTTCCACTCGGTCCGTCCGCGAGGAGATTATAGGCAGTCCCTAGAGCTTCTGGCTACGGCTAGGGAGATAGCACCCAAGGCCGTTACAAAATCCGGGATGATGGTCGGCCTTGGCGAGGAGTGGGATGAAATAGTTCAGACCATGAAGGACCTCCGCTCCGTTGATTGCGACCTCCTTACCATAGGCCAGTACTTGAGACCATCTCCCAAACATATTCCCCTGGCTAGGTTTTACACTCCGGAGGAGTTCGAAGACTTGCGAAAAGAAGGGGAACGCCTCGGCTTTCGCCACGTTGCATCCGGACCTCTGGTACGCAGTTCCTACCACGCAGAGGAGCAGTTCGTCACCGCCAGCCGCTCCTGACGACAGCCATAGTTTTATGTCTCGGGCTGTTCCAGATATTCTTCTCCGCAACGCGACGGTAATTACGTTGGATCCAGTCATGCCACGCGCTTCCTGGGTAGCTATAGACCAGGGGAAGATAGTCGGCGTGGGTACGGGCGAGCCTACTGTTGCCGCAGGAGGCTTTACAAGAATCATCGATTGTCAGGGTGGTACGTTGATACCCGGCTTCAACGACGCTCACTGCCACGTGCTTGCAACCGCCGGTGCATTGCTCTCCGTCGACTGCAGTCCGGCGTCCGTATCCTCCATCGAAGAAATTCAGCAGAAACTGCGTGAGCGTTCCAGCTATGTCCCCAGGGATACCTGGATACGGGGGACGGGATACAACGAGTTTTACTTGCAGGAGAAGCGGCATCCCACACGCTGGGACCTTGACCAGGCGGCACCCGACCACCCTGTAAGGCTTCTTCATCGGTCAGGTCATGCGATGGTGCTCAACAGCAGGGCATTAGACCTTGCATCCATACATGGAGATGCACAGGGCCCTCCCGGCGGCGTGATAGAACGGCAAGAGGGCACAGGGGCCCCCACAGGGCTTCTCTTGGAGATGAACGATTACCTTGATGGCGTAATACCGCCTTTGTCTCATGAGGAAATGGAGATTGGCGTCGGTCAATTCAATGAGCAATGCCTTGCCCTTGGCATCACTTCACTTCAAGATGCGACCCCTGGGAACAACCATGAACGTTGGAAGTTCTTTGACAGGCTTAAGGAACAGGGTTTGCTTACTCCGTCTGTGACTTTCATGATGGGAGCCAGCTACCTAACGCAATTCCTAGAAGAGGGCTTCACATTCGGCTATGGGCCACAAGGACTTCGGCTTGGTGCGGTAAAAATAATGCTCACAATGACAGCAGGATCGCTCAGGCCATCCAGGGATGAATTGCGCAGGCTGGTGAGAAAGGCGCACTTCGTCGGTTTTCAGGTTGCCATTCACGCCGTTGAGGCCGAGGTGGTGGAGGAGGCCGCAGACGCCATTAATTTTGCTATTGGAGACAACGTTATTAACGAACTTCGACATCGCATTGAACACTGTTCCGAGTGCCCGCCTCACCTCATAGAGAAACTGGTACGCAACGGAATAACGGTGGTCACACAGCCAGGATTCTTATACCACAACGGGGAGCGTTATCTGGCCGATGTCCCCGGCGACAGATTGCCATGGCTATACCCCATAGGTTCTATGATGGCATGGGGCATCCCGCTGGCCGCGTCCTCCGATGCCCCAGTCATTCCCATGAATCCCCTCACGGGAATATATGCAGCGGCGACCCGCAGGACAGAGTCTGGCGGCGCAGTCCTTCCAGATGAATTTGTGCGAGTGGAGGATGCTCTGTGCATGTATACGCTAGGAAGTGCATACGCGTCCTTTGAAGAACATATTATAGGCTCCGTTGAAGCGGGCAAACGGGCCGACCTAGTGCTTCTGGACAGAGACCCGATAGTTGTTGGCCTGGAAGGAATTAAAGACATACGTGTATTGATGACTATGGTGCGGGGTGAAGTGGTATTTGAGAGGTAAGCGGACAGCAATGGTTACTACCCTTTCGTATTGAAGTGGCCTATTTAAAGAGGGTATGCTTCACTGGTTCAGGTGTAGCTTTGGATCAACAGGATGAAGGGAAATGGCAACACTATGGAAATGAATGAGTATGCGGAGATTCAATTGGTGCAAGAAGCAGTAGAAAACTGGGAGAGCATGGACGAAGTGGAGGAAATAGGGACGCGTGAAATATTTATAGGCATAACCGAAGAGCGAGCGTTCCTCTCACGTATCATGTTCCGGGACATGGAGAGGCCGGTTTATATCGAGGTGCGTCTGCTCAGGGAGGAGACAGAGGAACAAGAAGGTGAAATGGAGTTTAAGTTTGAGAACGGACAGCCCGTAATCTGGCAATAACTTCCGACACTTTTGTGAGTTCGTGAAATGAGCGGTTCCAACAGTCTCTATTTAGACTAGTACCGCCGCTCCATGACGTACGATGCCAGAGTGTTCAGTGAGTGTTTGTAGGAGGAGTCAGGAAGTGAATCAAGTGCCTGTGTGGCTTTAGCGCAAAGGTCTGATGCCACGGCATAGGACTGGGGGATTATGTCCGAGTTCTGGATCATCTCAATGGCCTTTCTCAGACTTACTTCAGACTCTCTATTGTCGAAAAAGCTTTTGATGGGGTTGTCGTCCGGGTATTGCTCCATGAGCAATATAGACGGCAGGGTAATTGTCCCTTGAAGCAGGTCATTGCCAACCGGCTTGCCTATCTCCTCCTCGGTGCCCTGGAAATCCAGGATATCGTCTACAATCTGGAAAGCCATCCCCAGGTTATATCCGTAGGATTTCAGGGACTGCACAAGGCTCTCCGGCGCACCGCTCAGGACGGCTCCCGACTCTGCGGCGGTGGAGAATAGGGAAGCCGTCTTGTCGTAGATTCTCTGCCAGTAAGCCTCTCGCGAGATATCCCAGTTGAAGGCGGTGGATATCTCCGAAAGCTCGCCGCTGGATAGCTCCATGATGGTCTCGGAGAAGCGTCGTATGACCCTGACGTTGTTGGTATCGCACACCATTGTGGCCGACGTAGCGAACATGTAGTCGCCAAGCAGAACGGCCACGTTCTCGCCCCATTTGTTGCTGACCGTGGCTTTTCCACGGCGCACAGCGGAGTTGTCCACTGTGTCGTCGTGTATAAGGGTAGCTATGTGTAAAAGTTCCACAGAAGCGGCCATTATTATGGGGAGGTCGTTGTCGTGAGGATGGAACTTGGATGCCAGGATGGTGATGGCGGGACGGGTGCGTTTCCCCGGTGCTTCCAGAATATGACCGAGCAGATCTACGAGAAGCGAGGGCTCTGCCACAGAGCTCTCGCTTCCTATGGCGCTGAGTTTCTCCTCGACAGCTTTCAGCTCGTCCTGTATCTGTTCGTATAGGGAGGATGTGTTCAAAGTTTTCCTAAGTCGTCTGCTTTAGCTTACGCTCTGTTCAAGACGTTCCACCTCGGCGGTGGCCACATCATCGTCCAACTTTGAGAAGAGGGCTTCTGGTGAGTTCATCGTCTGTCCCGGAGGCAGAGCGTTCTGCGATGCTTCCCATCCCCATCCATTCTCAGAAAGGGCATTATGGAAGCCCAACATAGCATGCAATTTTTCAGAGCTGAACGGAAGGAATGGATAGAGAGCCGTTTTTAGGCAGTTGATGACAGACAGTACGACCCATAGGGTAGTGGCTGTGGCTTTGGGGTTCTCCTTCAAAGTCTTCCAGGGTTTCTTGCTGTCTAGGTAGCGGTTGGCCTCTTGGGCCATGGACATGGCGCCGGAGAGTGCGTTTCGGAAGTGGCACAGTGACAAGTTGTGGTCGATGTCCTGGAATAGCTGGTCCGACCTGGACAGGAAGTCTTGAGCAGACTGGTCCAATTCTTCCGGCTGGGGTATGCGCCCGTCGAAGTTGCGATAGGTGAATGTTAGCACGCGGTGCACTAGGTTGCCGTAGGTGGCCACCAACTCGTCGTTGTTGCGACGTACGAAGTCTCCCCAGGAGAAGTCAGAGTCGCTTGTCTCCGGCATGGTCGCGGACAGGTGGTATCGAAGTGGGTCTGGGTCGTAATTGTCAAGGTAGTCGGTTATCCATACGGCCCAGTTGCGGCTGGTGGATAGCTGTTTTCCCTCCAGTGTTACAAACTCGTTTGCAGGCACGTCGTACGGGAGGTTGAGTCCGCCGTAGCCCATAAGCATGGCAGGCCATATGATGGTGTGGAATACGATGTTGTCCTTGCCCATGAAGTAGTAGCTCCTGGTATTCTCCTGCCAGAAGGGCATCCATGCATCCGGCTGTCCCTGTGTGCTTGCCCACTCTTTGGAGGCTGACAAATACCCTATGACTGCCTCAAACCACACGTACATCCGTTTCTTATCGTATCCGGTGACAGGCACAGGTACGCCCCAGTCCAGGTCTCTGGTTATGGCCCTGTCCTTCAGCCCGTCCTCCAGGTAACGCCGTGTGAAGTTGAGCGCGTTTGATCTCCAGTGCTTCTGCTTATTGACCCATGCTAGCAAAGGCTTCTGAAACGCGCTGAGTTTGAAGAAGAAGTGTTCCGAGTCCCGTATCTCCGGAGTGTCACCTGAGATACGACATTGTATGTCTATCAAGTCTTCCGGGTTCATAGGCTTGCCGCAGTTGTCACACTGGTCCCCTCGTGTGTCTAGGTTGCCGCAGTTTGGGCAGGTGCCCTTCAGGTAGCGGTCTGGCAGGAACCGTCGGCATGTGTGGCAGTAGGGTAGAGGAGTCGTAGCGGTGTAAATGTACTTCTTGTCTTGGAGAGCTTTGAAAATATCCTGAGCCGTCTCCCTGTGGTTCTCTGTCCCGGTGTTTGTGAACAGGTTGAAGGATATGCCAAGGCGCTCCCAGGATTGAAGGAAGTCCTGATGGTATCGCGATACAATCTCCTGCGGAGAGACACCTTCCTGCTCGGCACGCAGGGTGATGGGTGTGCCGTGCTGGTCGCTGCCTGAGACCATGAGCACCTGGTTTCCCTTCAGGCGATGGTAACGGGCGAAGATGTCTGCGGCTAGGTAACACCCTGCGATGTGTCCCATATGGAGAGGGCCGTTGGCATAGGGCCAGGCCACACCGATGAGTATGCGTTCGGACATTAGTCCTCTGACATGCGGAGCGAATTTTGGGTACATTGTAGCATAGTGTGTGAGATGGCATACAGCACGCCATCTGTATGCCATCCTGATCAGGTTCTAGTCTCTGGTATCCCCTTTAAGTCGCAGCCACATCTGATAGATAGCCCTGCGCGCCAGGCCTGTTTCATCGGCTGTTTGCTCTCTGGCTTCTCGACTGGATACACCCTGCTGAAGGAGTGAACGAAGTATTTCCTCGGCCTCCATAGGCGAAGGCGCATCCAATTTTGGGCTGCCGCTTATGACCAGAGTGAATTCCCCACGTGGCATGGCAAAGTGCTCCAGGCACTGGGATACAGTGCCGCGGAACACCTCTTCGTAGAGTTTGGTGGCTTCCCGTACAACGGCCATCGGCCTATTGCCAAGAACTGCATATAGGTCAGTCAGCGTCCGCTGCAGACGGTGTGGCGCTTCAAATATGACTATGGCGTGCGACAGTCTGGACACGGATTGCAGCAGTCTATGTTTCTCACTCTTCTTGCGTGGGAGGAACCCAAGGAAGAGGAAGTGGTCAGCTGGGATGCCAGATGCCGCTAGGGCCGTTACCACAGCGGATGGCCCCGGCAGAGAGACCACAGGGATACCCATGTCTATGGTTGCTTGAACCAGTTCAAGTCCCGGATCGCTTATTCCTGGTGTGCCAGCGTCTGAGACAAGGGCTACGTCGCCATCTTCCAGTGCCGAGATAATAGCGGGTATCTTCTGAACCCTGTTGTGGTCGTGGTAACTGGTGAGCGGGGTATGAATCTCATAGTGTGTGAGGAGCTTGCGCGTGGTGCGGGTGTCCTCGGCGGCGATGAGTCTTGCCGCTTTCAGAACACGTATGGCCCTGAAGGTGATGTCCTCAAGGTTGCCTATGGGCGTGGCTACTATGTAGAGAGAAGGCACTGGTTTTCCTTAATGAAAAACGATTGCGCAGGCGAGGTTCATTCTACACGATGACGCTTGAAATATGCACTCCAGAAAAGAAGGGCCCCGAGTACATCTATGGTTGCAGTGATGGCGGACTAAAGCGGCGAGATTATTTCGGTTATGTTAAGGGGCGGTTCGATAATCCTACCGCTCCAGGGTGAGGATTGCGAGGAATGCTTCCTGGGGGATCTCCACGTTACCCACACGCTTCATCCGTTTCTTCCCCTCGGCCTGCTTCTCCAGCAACTTCCTTTTGCGTGTTATGTCGCCGCCGTAACATTTTGCCAGAACGTTTTTACGTAGAGCACGTACTGTCTCTCTGGCGATGATCCTGTTTCCAACTGCCGCTTGTAACGGCACCTCAAAGAGCTGGCGTGGTATCAACGTCTTTAGCTTCTCCACCAGGGCCTTTCCCTGCTGTTGAGCCTTGTCACGGTGGAGAATTAGTGATAAGGCATCCACAGGCTGGTTGTTCACCAGCAGGTCCAGTTTCACGAGGGGTGATGGCTGATAGCCCTGAAAGGAGTAGTCCATGGAAGCATATCCCTGGGTGCGTGACTTGAGCTGGTCGTTGAAGTCCATGAGCACCTCGGATAGTGGTGCATGGTATTCCAGAAGCACTCTGGCATCCGAGGATGAGATGCCATTTTCTTGGGAGGCACCTCCTTGCAGGTACTCCATGCGACGGAACTCCCCACGGCGCGTCGTAATCAACTCCATGATTGTTCCTATGAAACGGGCGGGCGATACGATGCTCAGGGCAAGCAGTGGCTCCTTCGTCTCGACTATCCGCTGGGTTGGTGGCAGTTTGGCAGGGCTATCCACAATTATCTCAGTGCCATTGTCCATGACCACTTGGTAGGCGACACTTGGCGCTGTTATCAACAGGTTCAGGCCGTATTCCCTCTCCAAACGCTCCTGGACTATCTCCATGTGAAGGAGTCCCAAAAAGCCGCAACGGAACCCGAATCCCAAGGCGGCGCTTGTTTCAGGCTCGTAGCTGAGAGCAGAGTCGTTCAGTTGCAGTTTCTCCAGTGCGGTCCGCAGAGACAGGTATTCGTCACCGTCAGCGGGGTACAGACCGGCGAATACCATTGGCTTTAGCGGTTGATATCCTGGTAGGGGTTCTGAAGCTGGCTTATCGGTAAGAGTGATGGTGTCTCCCACTCTGCACTCACCGACATTCTTTAGGCCGGTGGCTACGTATCCAACCTCCCCAGCATAGAGTCGCTTAGCTTGAGTTAGGCGCGGCAGAAAGTTTCCCACCTCTAATATGTCGCCCTTGTACCCTGTGGACATCATCTGTAGCTGTGACCCTCTCCCGATGGAGCCGTCGAAAAGCCGCACATATGCAACCACACCTTTATAGGGATCGTAGGCAGAATCGAAGACAAGGGCTCTCAGGGAGTCGGAAGTGCTATTGGGTGTAGGCACTCTCTGGACAATTGCATCGAGGAGTTGGTTTACGCCTGCCCCGTCTTTGGCAGAAACGAAGAGGATTTCATCTTCGCTAAAACCAAATGCCTGCTGCATCTCCTGTGAGACACGCTGGGGCTGGGCTACAGGTAGGTCTATCTTGTTAACCACAGGTATGATGGTCATATCACGCTCAAGTGCCAGATAAACGTTTGCCAGTGTCTGGGCCTGAATACCCTGGCTGGCGTCTACTACCAAGATGGCCCCTTCGCAGGCGGCCAGTGCCCTCGACACCTCATAGCCGAAGTCCACATGCCCGGGAGTGTCAATGAGATTGAGCTGGTAATCTACATCTTCGGAGCGGTAAGACATCTTAACCGCCTTACCCTTGATTGTGATCCCACGCTCCCGTTCAAGTTCCATCTGATCCATGAACTGCTCCATCATTTCCCTAGAGCTAATGGTCCCTGTGACCTCCAGCATGCGGTCTGCCAGGGTGGATTTGCCGTGGTCTATGTGGGCGATAATGCAGAAGTTGCGAATGTGGCTGGTATCCATGCTGGATTCATCCTAGCATAGCGTGTCTTTGAAAGACAGTGTAGTCTAGGTAAGCTAGGCACAGATGCTTATCTGTTACCAAACAAAAAACGAGGGGGTGGGAAGTAATCTACTCCCCACCCCCTCGTTGTACTATCCTCTAATGAAGGCGGCGGACTATACCCGAATACAGGAGACCCAATGGTTGGGAGAAACTTCTCTCAACTCTGGAACACCACGCTCGTTGGTAAGGCCAGCTGTTACTGTTCCGGTGCAATCGTCAATTGATATGGGACACCTGGGATTGAATACGCATCCGGGAGGGGGACGGAGTGGGCTTGGTACGTCTCCCGTGAGAGTTATGCGTTCCCGCGTGGCTTCCACAACAGGGTCTGGAATTGGCACAGCAGATAGCAAAGCCTTTGTGTATGGATGCAGCGGGTTCTCGTACAATTCGTTGCGGTCGGCGATTTCGGCGATCTTACCAAGGTACATCACAACTATTCGGTCACTTATGTGGCGCACAACCGAGAGATCGTGGGCGACGAAGAGGTAAGTCAACCCGAACTGTTCCTGGAGCTCTTCCAGGAGGTTAACAAGCTGGGCTTGAATGGACACGTCCAAGGCGGATACAGGCTCATCACAGGCTATGAAGCTGGGCCTTACTGCCAGGGCCCTGGCTACACCAATGCGCTGCCTTTGTCCACCGCTGAACTCATGAGGGAACCTAGAGGCCATGTAGGGACTCAAACCGACCGTGCTGAGCAACTCAGCCACCTGGTCCTTGTACTCCGAACGACTCTTGGTCATCTTATGAACCACCAGAGGCTCTCCGATGATGTTCCCGCAGTTCATGCGAGGGTTTAGGGATCCGTACGGATCCTGGAAGATCATCTGCATCTTGCGGCGCATTAGACGCAACTCTTTGCCTTTGCTTAGTGCAAGGTCTGTTCCTTCAAACAAAACTGTCCCAGATGTGGGACGATACAACTGAAGAATTGTGCGTGCCGCGGTTGTCTTGCCACAACCGCTCTCGCCAACCATTCCCAGGGTTTCTCCCTTTCGGATAAAGAAGCTTATGTCGTCCACGGCCTTGACATCAGCTACATGTCTCTGGATTACTATACCCTTACGGACAGGGAAATACTTCACCAGATTTCTAACGTCGAGCAGAATATTGTCGTCTTGCATATTTCCCCCTATTTCCGTGCCTGAGCACCGAGTTGATCAGATACCCAACAAGCTGCGGTGTGGCCATCGGAGACCTCCACCAGCGGAGGGATCTCAGTCGCACACCGATCTACTGCAAACTTACACCTTGCCCTGAAGCTGCATCCCACTGGCAACTCGATAAGATCTGGAGGCAGGCCTTCAATGGGTTCCAATAGTTCCTTGCGTGGCTCGTCAAGTCGTGGTACTGAGGCCAGCAGACCTATGGTGTAGGGATGTCTTGGGTTCCCATAGATTTCTTTAGCGGTGCCTCTCTCTATTATCTTCCCAGCGTACATTACGTTAACCCGGTCGGCGTAGCGAGCCACAACTCCCAGGTTGTGGGTGATAATAAGCACCGATGTCCCAAGTTCTTTGCCCAGCGCTTGAACCAATTCCAAAATCTGCGCTTGAATGGTGACATCAAGGGCTGTAGTAGGTTCGTCTGCTATCAGTAGCTTGGGGTTGCAACTAAGAGCCATGGCTATCATCACCCTTTGGCGCATCCCTCCACTGAACTGGTGAGGGTAATCCTTCAATCGCTTATCGCCTTCAGGAATACCAACAAGCAGGAGCAGTCTACCGGCTTCGGTCTCCGCTTGCTGTTTGTCCATGCCCAGATGTAACGAAAGGGCCTCAGTGAGCTGACGTCCGATGGTAAGCACCGGGTTCAGGGATGTCATGGGCTCCTGGAAGATCATAGACATATCCTTGCCACGGATCCCACGCATCTCTTTGTCAGACAGTGACAGCAAATCCTTGCCATCAAACATGACCTCTCCGGCTACATTTTTGCCGGGGTTCTGAATAAGCCGCATGAGAGAAAGAGCGCTGACGCTCTTTCCACACCCGCTTTCACCAACTAACGCCAAGACTTCGCCCTCTTCTATATCATAACTAACGTCGTCTACAGCCTTAACCACACCCTCGGGCGTGAAGAAGTAGGTTGCGAGGTTTTTAACCTCCAAAAGAGTAGCCACTTTCCCTCCCTCCTTAGCCGTGGAGCCCTTCAGATGATTGATGCCACATGCTGCGTGGTGCCTGCCCGCTCTTCATGAACAGGCTTTCATTCTTGAGTCCACCCCTTAACTCTATGGGGAAGAGGAGACTCGAACTCCTACGCCTTAACGGCACATGATCCTAAATCATGCTCGTCTACCAATTCCGACACTTCCCCAGCTTTTCGTGACCCGCACAGGACTCGAACCTGTAACCCGCTGATTAAGAGTCAGCTGCTCTACCAGTTGAGCTAGCGGGCCCTAGGCCCTCTTGGTGGAATGCTCGAAAATTACAGCGAAATCTAACATGGAAAGCAAGCAATGTCAAGTGTTATGTTTGTGCGTAAATTGTCTCTGACGAAGCTACATTCCAGATAGCTATGCTAGGGTTCTGTCGCTGATTCCGTGACGGCATAGGTCACTGCGATTCCATCACCACTCCGAGGCCATCACTCCTGCCTTTGACCAGTTCTCCTTGTCCACGTCCTGAAAGATGACGATGGTTTCATCGGGGGTGGTGCGTGCTATGTTTACCACCACATCTGTGATGGCTTTTGCCAGCTCAGCCTTCTGCTCTTTAGTCCTTCCGGTCCACAGTTCTACTTTGATTATGGGCATGTTGGCCCTCCTTAAGCTTACTGTACTATCATGACTACCATATGTAGATTGTATGGTTAGCTATAGTATAAACCGTTTCACATTTTTACTATAGTGTATCGGCCATGTATGAAGAATTACGCTGGATATCGTGACCGGTGTGCCGGGGGGATTTTCCCAGTGTGACGATCACAGCAAGATTCCCTTGTGACCCAGATTTGGTGAAGATATAATGCATACTGTGAAAGTACGTGATATAGGGGAATTTGGTCTTATCAAGTCGATCCAGGAGTTGGTCCTTCGTTGGGGACAGACTTCAGAGGAGACGACATTCCCTCTGCTGTTTGGCATTGGTGATGACGCGGCTGTCTGGCGCACCTCGGAGGCCACCGAGATGGCCTCCACGGACACTTTGGTGGACGGGGTGCATTTCCGCAGCGATCTCATATCTTGGGAAGACCTAGGTTGGAAGGCAATGGCCGTAAACCTGAGCGATATTGCCGCAATGGGAGGGTCGCCCCTCTATGCTCTGGTGACTCTTGGGCTCAATCCTGAAGCTGAGGTCGAGGACGTTCACGCGCTTTATGAAGGCATGCTCTCCGCATGTCGTGAGTACCATTGCAGTATAGTTGGTGGAGACATGGTGCAGTCACCCGTTACATTCATCACCGTTGCCATGACAGGGATTGCTAGTGAGGGTGTCCTAACACGTAATGAAGCTAAACCAGGCGATTTAATAGCCGTCACAGGCCCATTAGGATGTGCCGCGGGCGGTCTTCAAGCGCTTCTGCAAGACACCGCACTGGAAGGAGAGCAGGGTAGTCATCTGTACAAGGCTCACAACCGTCCCATGCCCAGGCTCGATGCATGCCAGGTGCTGGTACGTTGCGGCGTAAATGCTGCCATGGATATAAGCGACGGCCTGACAGATGACCTGTCCAAGATGTGCGTCAGCAGTGGGGTAGGCGCCATAATCTATGCTCATCAAGTGCCGGTGGATTCATTTCTCAAGGACACCTTCCCGCAGACCTACCTTCAGCTTGCCCTCAACGGTGGAGAGGACTACGAGCTTCTATTCACAGGTAAAGAGGAGGTAGTATACAGTGTTGTTGCCGGACTTGGCCGGTCAGCCGCGATCGTAGGAAGCATAGTGTCTGAGCACCCCGGCGAGGTACAGGTGCTGGATGATAGGGGAGATGAGCTTCGATTGAACCAGCATGGCTGGGACCATTTTAAGCAATAGTTATTTTGTATTTTTGTAAACTATGGAACCTGTAATTCTGAAGAGTCACTCTGCAACGGAAACCAGGCGCGTTGGTGTCCTGCTGGGTCGTTATGTTGAGCCGGGCGACCTCCTGCTTCTGTGTGGCGATCTGGGAGCGGGTAAGACCTGCCTTACTCAGGGGATAGCAAAGGGGTTGGGAATCGATGGGTACGTTAGGAGTCCCACCTTTGTTTTGATCTCCATTCATCATGGCCGGCTTCCTCTATACCATATGGATATCTATCGTCTTGACCACGTGTCGGAGGTTCTGGACCTTGGTCTTGACGAGTATCTGGCAGGTGCCGGTGTATCCGTGATAGAGTGGGCCGACAAAGCCATTGAGGCGTTCCCTCAGTCCTGCTTGCGGGTGAGCTTGGATTACGAGGGTGAGAATGAACGCGTTTTGTGCTTGGAGCCTCAGGGAGATCGATACGAGAGGCTGGTGTTACAGGTACAGGACGAACTGAACAGGCGCTGGTCTACCAGAAGAAAATAGTTATTCTGCAAATTACAAAATGTCCTTCCCGAAGAGGGAGGATTATTTGCTCACTTAAGTGGTCGTTTTAAATTGACAAGAAACATGGAACTGTCCATAGATACCTCAACTAGGTACGCCAGCGTGTGTCTCTCCCGGGAGGGAGATGTGGTGACGGAGTACTCATGGTTTTCTCAGCAGAACCACTCGGTGGAGCTACTCCCTGCCGTAGAGACCCTTCTGAAGACCGCGGGAGTGGGTGCTCAGGACTTGGGCTGCATCTTCATAGCCATTGGCCCGGGTGGGTTCAGCGCTCTCAGAGTTGGGCTCAGTACAGCTAAGGGATTTGGGGTCTCTCTCAGCATACCTCTGGTTGCCGTCAACACCCTAGACATTGAGGCCGAACCACACAGGGATTCTGGGCTGCCAGTCTGCTCCATTCTTGATATTGGCCGTGGTGAGGTGGCAGCGGCCCTGTACGCAATGGAGCAGTCCATCTGGACCAAGGTTTACCAGGAGCGGATAATAACACCCGAAGACCTGGGAGTCATGGTTAAACAGCCCACACTCTTCTGTGGTGAAGGGGTGTCAATTTTTGGAGGGGCTCTGAGGGAGCATCTGGGTGAAAGGGCCGTGTTGTCAGACCAGTCGCTACCCACCAGAAGCCCAGGCACCCTGGCACGAATGGGCTATCAAAGATTTAGAAAAGGCGAGCATGACGATATTCATAGCTTGGAGCCATTCTACCTCCGACGCCCGTCGATAACGGCGCCGCGTCCGCCAGCGTAGTGGTTGAGATAAAGCACAAAGCATATGAAAATATATGTAAGGTATGTATAGGAGGAACAATTGAGTATCGAACTGACACTTGCTCTTGTAAAACCAGATGGTGTACAGCGTGGCCTTGGCGGCACCATCATCTCGCGGCTGGAGGCCAGGGGCCTCCGAATAGTGGCTATGAAAATGCTTCATGTCTCCAACGACATGGCTATGAAGCACTACGGTGCACATCAGGGGAAGCCATTCTTTGAGGGCTTAGTAGGGTTTATAACTTCAGGTCCTGTCATCGCTATGGTAATCGAAGGGCGGAGTGCAGTGGCGATGGTGCGCAGCACAATGGGAGTCACCGACCCTCTCAATGCCCAGCCAGGCACTATACGAGGCGATCTTGGAGTGGATATTGGGCGGAACCTTGTGCACGGTTCTGACTCGCCGGAATCGGCGGCACAGGAAATAGCGCTGTTCTTCTCACCGGATGAGATATTGAGCTACGAGCGGGACATTGACAGGTGGATTACAGAATCCTGAACAGGACAGTAGCGTTAGACCATAGCTGTTCTAGGTTATAGAACTCCCTTTCCTCAGGGCCGAACACATGGATTACTAGATTGCCGTAGTCCATGAGTACCCATCCGCCGGCGCTGGTTCCCTCTCTGTGGTGGATGGTAAGCCCTGCGCTATCAAGGGCCTGGTCTATGTCCTCCAAAAGCCCCTGCATTTGACGTCGGCTCTCGGCGGTGAGGATGACGAAATAGTCAGTGAATCCAAATGGCCCGCGCATATCAAGCATCACGATGTCCGAGGCCTGCTTCTCGGAGGCCGTGTCCATCGCTAGGCGGGCTGCCTCATCTGTTGCTAGCTTAGTTTTCTCTATCATCTATATTTAGTTTACGTTCTTATACGGAGTGGGTCAACGCTGGTGTTGTTATTCCTAGCTTGACTGCCCGCAGCCGTATCGTTATCCTCGAACATAGATTCTTTGGAGGTTTGCATACGTGAGCAAGGGTAAGGTAGTAGTAGCCATGAGCGGAGGAGTGGACTCCTCGGTAGCCGCCTTCCTGCTGAAGGCAGAGGGTTACGACGTGGTTGGGGTGACCATGAAGTTGTGGGATGACGACCAGCTAGACACGCCGCGCCATTCAAAGGGCTGCTGCACCGTAGAGGACGTGGAGGACGCCCGCAGGGTGTGCCAGATTATCGGCGCTCCCCACTACGTAATGAACTTTCAGCGTGAGTTCCAGGAGCACGTCATAGACTACTTTGTTAGCGAGTACCAGCGGGGTCGTACGCCACATCCCTGTTTGGCCTGTAACGATAAGATAAAGTTCGACTTCCTGATGAACAAGGCTCGCGCCCTAGACATCGACTATATTGCGACGGGACACTACGCCCGCCTTGACTCCTCCAACGGCCACCCACGGCTCCTCAGGGGCATAGACCCTCTGAAGGATCAGTCATATGTTCTGTTCAACTTGCGACCACATCAGGTACAGCACCTCCTTCTACCATTGGGTGGGTATTCCAAGATGGAGATACGGGATATAGCCCGTGATGCCGGCCTGCCAGTGGCTGACAAGCCCGACAGCCAGGAGATATGCTTCATTCCCACGAACGACTACCGTTCTTTCCTAGCCGAGCGTTCCACGCCAATACCAGGCGATATAGTGGACACAGACGGGAACGTCCTTGGGAACCACCAGGGCATCGAGTATTTCACCATCGGACAGCGCCGCGGCCTTGGTATTTTTTCGCAAGAACCGGTGTTTGTGCTGTCACTGGACAAGGCAACTAATCGCGTCATCGTCGGGCCATCTGAGGGGCTTTTGCAGAATAATCTGTGGGCCAGCGGTGTGAATTATCTGTCGGGCATTTCTCCTGAGTGCCCTATTGAGGTGGAGGCCAAGATTCGGTACAAATCCTCACAGGCAGGGGCAATGCTAATTCCCCACGACAACTGGGCTGAGATTCGCTTTGAGGAGCCTCAGCGTGCCATCACGCCAGGCCAGGCCGTTGTTTTCTATCTTGGTGAGGAGGTACTTGGCGGCGGGTTCATTGAGGGTGTGCTTGCTGGGGGAGTGGGTGGTGTGGGTTAGTTCCGATGATTAGGACGGGGGCATGTTGAATATATCATCGGCTGATCTTCGGGGATATCTCAAAGCTGAGTTGGAGGTGGGTGGTGGAGAAGTTGTGCAAGCGACTCATAGGAGATATGAGTTACAGAGAATACGAGGCCGTAAGCGTGAACATAAGCGTCAGTAACACGGCTACAGATCCAGTACTCTAGACTAAGCGACCGCGCGTTGTTTCTCATGGGTACGTTCTAATATTGGCACCATAACCATAGCTAGCAATGTTCGCTAAGAATCCGGACTTCCACACATTCGTCAGCACAATCGCTATCGTGGCGGCCTGGGCCCTTGGCGCGAGAATGTGTGGTCCTCATCTCATCGCTGCTCATACCACCAGTGCTTCTTCTGACTGTCCTAATACTGAAAGACAACGACTGGTTCTGAAAACGCTTCACACTTCTATTACCATAGTCTATTGTCAGCGCTCATCGCATAAGCTAACATCGTCACGTGACTACTTCAGATAACACCCAAAAAGTCGGCTCACAGGAGCAGTTTGGACGTCAGGCGCGCTTCTACAGCGAGAGCGTCGGGCATAGTTCCGGTGAAAGCATTCAGGTGGTCAAGGACTGGGTTGCAAGGGGACGGTATAAGAAAGCCGCTGACATTGGCACAGGCACCGGGTTCACTGCCGTCGCTCTGGCACCGTATGCTGAAAGTATTGTAGCAGCCGACATCACCCCTGCCATGCTCCGCGAGACACGTTCTCTGGCTGAACGGAGCGATATTGCCAACCTGAGTTGCGTCCAAGCCGCAGCGGAAGAACTGCCGTTTGCCGATGGCTCATTGGACCTGCTTGCCTGCCGTATAGCGGCACACCATTTCCTGGACCTGAATAAAGCCGTTGCGGAATGGTACCGTGTCTTGACCCCGGAGTCCGTTCTGATTCTGGCGGACACAACGTCCCCTGAGGACGCTCCGATCGCCGCCTGGATGAACGACGTAGAGGAGCGACGAGACCCCAGTCATATACTCAACCTGTCGCCGTCCGAATGGCTCGCTCTGTTGGATACCAACGGCTTTGAGACAACCGATAGCACAATTACCTCGGTGCCCCATGATTTTGATGACTGGGTGCGCCGTTCTGGTACACATTCAGCGGTGGTAGATGGCCTTCGCAACGATATGCTGAGCGCTCCCCCTGGGGCTGTCGAAGCCTTCGATATACGCAAGGGCAATACCGGCATCATCAACTTCGAGTGGAGTTGTGTTGTAGTACGGGCAATCCGCCGTGCATAGGGGCACACAGGGGACTGGCGTAAAATGGGAGTTTCATTTTCCGCGCCGACTTTTGTAGAAGAGTCGGTTCTACACTGCCAGGGCTATCGCCTCATTGCCGGTATAGACGAGGCTGGCCGAGGCCCTCTTGCCGGGCCGGTGGTTGCAGGCGCGGTAATCTTCCCGGATGACTTCAACCAACCTTGGCTGAACGGCATACGCGACAGTAAACAACTCAGTCCCGGTCGGCGTGACAAGCTTTTCTCCTGTATACAGGAGTCTGGCATAGCCTGGGGGTCTGGGGTTGTCTCTCCTCAGGATATTGATTCTTTGGGAATAGTGCCGGCGACGAGAAAAGCCATGATACTGGCCATGCAGCATCTCCCTGAGCGTCCTGACTTTCTCCTCGTAGATGCCCTGCCTATTTCACAGAGCGGTATAGTATTTAAGGCCATTATCAAGGGCGACCAGCGTAGCTTATCCATAGCTGCCGCATCAATCGTTGCCAAGGTAACACGTGACAGGATAATGCTAGAAGAAGACTTGACTCACCCTGGCTATGATTTTGCCATTCACAAGGGGTATCCTACCAGGGCGCACATGGAGAGCCTTCAGCGACTTGGCCCCTGTCCCATTCATCGCCGTTCCTTTGCTCCGGTCAGGGCACTTGTGGATGGTGGCATCGTCAGAAACGCTCGTAGCAAAAACTGTGTGAACTTGGATAAAAAGCCGACAGGGGATACATAGAAAGAACTGGATTCAAGGTTCTCCACACCAACTTCCGTTCCGACTACGGTGAGGTGGACATTATTGTGGTGGACGGGGATTCCATTGTGTTTCTGGAGGTCAAAACCCGGATCATTAATGAACTTGGATCGCCTGAGGAGTCGATTACTTCCAGCAAGAGACGAAAGCTGATTGCCACGGCCGAGACATACCTCCAGTTCAGGGACAGCCTTCCAATACAATGGCGGATAGACATGGTTGCGGTGGACGTGGATCGACAGGGCAATATAACCAGGATAGAACGTACCGCGAACGCTGGTTCTAATCTGAAATAGTCTGTGAGCAAATCAGGTTTACCCGTATCCAGCCCATGTGTTAGAATTCCCCCTACTTAGGGAGAACCATAATGCCTATCTACGAGTATCGCTGTGAGAGCTGTAAACGGAAGTTCTCTATGCTCAACCGCAGCTTCTCAGAAATTAAAGAGCCTCTTTGCACCCACTGCGGTACCGTAGGTGGCACGCGCCTCGTTTCCCAGGTTACGGTAATCAGAGATGAAGGCGACTTCATGAGCGGTATGCCATCATGGGACTCCATGAGCGACTTCAATGAGGACGACCCACGCAACGTTGCAGATATGCTTAGAAGAATGAAAGACGAAACAGGCGAAGACATAGGGCCCGAGGGTGAAGAGTTGCTGGCGCGCATGGATGCAGGGCAAATGATGGACGATATGGATGACATGGGCGACGGTGGAGCATTTGGTTTCTAGGCCTTGCAGGCAGATAGGTTCTTTGTGAAATATGGATCTCCCCATCAAACAGAGGATAGCGCAACGGATTAAAGGCCTCTACGTCATTGTAGATGCCCAGTTTGCTCAGAGTATGGACCTTGTGGAATTGACACAGGCTGTCCTTAAGGGTGGGGCCCAGGTCATACAACTACGTGACAAACTGCACGACAAGGGAGATGTGCTGCCAGTTGCCCGTCGCATCCGTGACCTGTGCGAACAGCATGGTGCCCTCTTTATCATCAACGACCATGCTGACTTGGCCGTAGCCTGCGACGCTCATGGCCTGCATCTTGGTCAGTATGACCTGCCAATAAAGGAGGCCAGGGCCATTCTGAGTCCCCACCAGATTATAGGAAAGTCCAATGCACTCCTGAATGAGGCACTGGATTCCGAGGAGCAGGGAGCCGATTACCTGGCAGTCGGTGCCATATTCCCAACAAACACCAAGGAAAAGACCAGACCTGCTGGCCTGCAGACCTTGGAGCAGGTGAAGCCAAGGGCCTCAGTCCCAATTGTGGCCATTGGGGGCATCAACAAGGACAACGTTTCACAGGTGATGCGGGCGGGAGCAGATGCTGTGTGTGTCATATCAGCGGTGATCGGCGACCCAAATCCCGAAGAGGCCGCTAGGCGATTGATAGACGACATGAGTGGTTTGGCGCTCGACCGGATCAGTTGAAGTTCGCAGATATTTGAGTTACCATTTAAAGTGAAAGAAAGCACAATCGTTTTCAGCCTGTTTATTATGGAGTAGCCATGAGCGAGTCTCAGAAAAATCCTCTGCCGGGATCACACGCCCTTCCCGAGCCAGTTGAAGAGAGATCGGTGCTTGCACACAGGGGTAAGCTTCTTGTTGCCGTTGGTGTGTTTGTCCTGGCCCTGGGATACCTTGGCTTCACAGCATTTCAGGGATCCAGCGCCTACTACCTCACAGTGGGGGAGTTGCTGGCCAAAGGTGACTCAGCTTACGACAAGAACCTGAGAGTTAACGGCAAGTTGGTGCCAGCTTCCTTTGAACGTGATGACAACGGGACACTCATTCACTTCTCTCTCATAGATGCCGAAGGCATGGAAACAATCAGTGCTGTGCACAATGGCCTTGTGCCGGATCTGTTCTTCAACGAGCACTCTGAGATACTGCTTGAGGGAACGTATGACCCGAATGGCCTCTTTGACGCTGAGGCAATTATTGTCAAATGCCCCTCAAAGTATCAGGCTGCTGAAGAAACTATCTGACTGTCAGCGACATGACATAGGGTGACTGGCATTTAAGCTGCGCTGCCCCACACATTTCCCCAAACGTATCCTTAAGGCCGTCTGTTGCCCAAATATTATTGAGGCATGCCCATCTGTATATGAACATCACACGGACTTCGTGTACAACGTGGCCTATTGCATGATGAACAATGCGCAGGACTACCGGGGACATTACTCAGGAAGCCTTTCTTTCGGAATACCGTATCTGGGCGTCTTTCAGAGGTGGATCATCGGTTAGTACGTGGCTCTATCGGATTGCCTTTTAAGGTCTGTCGAATGAGGTTGCGTAAGCAAAAGCGGGTGCGAGGTTTGACTGACACTGGTTACAAGGACGTTGACGTCATAGATTGGACTCACGACCCTTCTGGCACTGCCGAACAGCTTGCCATTAATTCAGAGTTGCGTGATGAGATGGATAGAGCCATTGCTATATTTCCTCCGGGCCTGAAAGCCGCGGTGGTAATGGTGGACATCTAGGCATTGTCAAACAAGGAGGCAGGCGATTTCTTTGACATCACCGTATCCTTGCTCAAGGAGGGGCTTCATAGTGGTAGGGTTTTCCTGAGCAAACAACTGGAAAACTATGTAAAAACCTCCAGGTGAATTAGAGCGCTGCTTAGCGTTCAGCGTGCCACAGATAGCCTGAAGCTACTACTGACAAGAAAAGAAAGAACGCCCCTCATATTGAGGGGCGTTCTTTCTTTTTAACTCGGTTTTGTAGAGGCTGTGTGCTAAATCTTGAAGGTTGCCAACTGTTGGTCAATGGTCCGTGGGGTGGCTTTTTGTCTCATTGCCTCCACTCGCTGATCCAATGGCTCTGAGTCTGGTCTCTGGTATATGATACCCAGAGGGAGACCGCTCTGTTGAAGCAAGCCATAAGCGGCCTGTCTGTCAGAAGCATCATGGTCTTCAGGCACATCCCAAGCGATAGGCTCAATGCCTTTTTTCGCATTGCCCTTCAACTGATCGTAGTTATCGTTGTACGTGGTGCAGGGGGATTGCACGTGAACGACGGAAAACCCAGGGTGCTTCATGCCTTCGGTTATTAGGGTGGCCAACTCTCTTGTCTTGCTGGAGAAGCCAGAGGCTACGAAGCTGACCCCCAGGGTCAGATACAACTCAAGAGGATTCACGGGGTTTTCCAATTTACCGTATGGGGTCGTTGGTGTGATTACGCCAAGTTCCGTCGTTGGTGAGCTCTGCCCCTTGGTCAGTCCGTATACTCCGTTATCCATGACAATTGCAGTCACGTTCAGGTTTCTCTGCGCTTGGGGTGAAATATGTTCCGCTCCAATACTCAAGAAGTCGCCGTCTCCAGAAACCACAACTACATTTAGGTCTGGATTGGACATTTTGATTCCAAATGAGACCGGCAGTGTCCTGCCGTGAAGGCCGTGGATACCAAATGGTTGGTCACCATCAAGCAGGTGTACCAGGTTTCCAGAGCAACCAATGCCTGCTACCACCACTGTGTTGGCCATAGGCATCTCCAATTCTATGTTACGCCTCTCCACTCCAAGCTCTAGGGCTCTTTTGACGCCGAAGTCTCCACAGCCTGGGCACCACTTAAAATCGTACTCGGGATTTTTCTTGCTCATATCTTCACCAGATCTTTCTTATGTGCTTCCATTCTGTCGGTTATCTTTGTTATAAGGTCATTGACCTTGAATGGTGTACCTGTGTATTGGGTAATGGACTCCGCCTTCACTCCTTTGGCACGCAGAAGGCTGGAGAACTGTCCAAGGTAGTTCAACTCCGGTATTAACACCAGTTCTTTTTCCTTAAGTTCCTCCAACAGCTTTGGTGGTAAGGGGTTGAGTTGCATAGTATAGTACCACCCAACTTGCTGTCCCTGCACCATCATCTTGTCATATGCTTCCCGTGTCGAGCCCTTGGAGCCGCCCCATGTCATGACTGCTATTGGAGAATCAGTGTTCTCGCGTTCGTAGTTGTCATCTTCCAGGAGCTTCAGCTTGCCGAAGCGGCGCTCTGTCATCGCAACGTGCCGACTGGCCAGGTGGGTGGTGTCTCCCATGCCGTCGTGTTCGCTACCGTTTGCCACGTAGGCGCCTGGTCCTCCAGGTATTGGCATGGGTGATAGTTCAGAGCCAGCGTACCGTTCGTATCCGTTCTGACCCTGGTATGTCTTTCTTTTCTCATCCACCACTTTATTCACGTCTGGTTTCGGAATGTTCTGTGCTTGCTCAGATAGAGCATGATCGCTGAGCAAAATCACTGGCCCTTGGTATCGCTCGGCCCAGTTGATTGCCAAGGCGCCCCCATAGAAGCACTCCTCAACGGTGCCGACCGCAATAACCGGCACGCTAACGTCGCCGTGTGCAGGATGTATTGCAGTAAGTAGGTCTGATTGTTCTACCTTTGTGGGTAGTCCCGTCGCTGGTCCACCTCTTTGAACATTCACTATCACCGCTGGAATCTCGGCCATCCACGCTAGGCCGATTCCCTCGCTCATCAGGCTGAAACCAGGCCCGGCTGTGGAAGTCATGGCTTTCTTCCCAGCGAAGCCTGCTCCGACTATGGAGGTAATGGACTCTATCTCAGAACTGGCTTGATAGACAAACTTGCCTGGTCCGGTCAGGTTTCGTTCCATGTACACGAGAATGGTAGTAGCTGGCGATATGGGATAGCCTATGAAGGTATCAAGTCCAGCTGCTATGGCTCCAATAGATATGGCGTCATTGCCCTTGAGCATGACTTGCTCGCCTTCAGGTGGCTGTGGGTCTTCCAACTCGCCAAGGCTGAAGCCGCTTTTTTTGGCTTCCTCGGCTCCCAAAGAAAGGGCCAATATATTGCCCTTGATAATCTCTTCGTCACCGGGGCGGCCACGTGTGAATCTCTTTGTGACAAACTCTGGCAGGTAGTGCTCTGGCATGTTCACGAGGTTGGCTATGGCACCCAAGATGACCATATTGGCGGCTCTAGGGTTCCCACTTGTTTTTGCCAACTCGTCTATTCGCATTCCGAAGCTCTTCCCATCTTCTTCCAGTTGGAAATCTTCAGAGTTGTATATTATTACTCCTCCGTCCCTGACTTCTGCCTGGTGGGTGTTGTATGCCTCACGGTCAAAGGCAACCAGCACATCCAGTTCATCACCGTAGCTCAAGACGGGCGAAGTGGAGATGCGTGCTTGTGCGAATGTGGGGCCTCCCATAATCTGGGACGGGAAGGTAACGTACGTTTTTACGTGGTAACCCACTTGGGCGGTTACTTGAGCCAGCAACTCAGCCGAGGTCACGAGGCCACCACCACCCTCACCCGCGAATCGGACAACGAAGTCTTTATTACGCATCTACTCCCTTTCCTGTGATATCTTAAGGTATCAGTTTGAAACGTACTATCAATGTTCTAGCGCTTGGGTTGTTAGCTCTCGACAAGACGCGACGATTTCTTGTGAAAAGAAACAGTTATGGGATGGGATAAAGATGACTCTCCTCCGCCCGCGTCCTACCAGTAAGATACTGTTGTCGCTCATCAGCAAGAAGACACCACCCTAACGCTACTTAAGAAACTGTTTTCCGCAGGTTGATTCCTGCACGCCAAATTTGCTTTCCTCGACTCGGTGACTACTATATCACTCGTTTTCGACTGATGTCAATAACGGTTCACGACTGTTTGCATCGTGGGAAATTTCACAAATCGTTACATCTACGGTAGACAGATGACTGATAGCGGCAGGTTTTCGGCGTAAATGGCATATTTCAATAGCTGCATTGGGTAGGTTGGGTGGGAAATGACGAAGAGGCGCCCTGCATGAGCGTAAATCGGCTTCGCAAATTGAAGGGCAAAGGGGTAGCTTTCCTGGGTGTTGGCGCTCTGCGGCAACCTTATGATGATCTCCAATGTAGTCCTTGCAGGGAGCGCGTCGAGCACGGTTCTGGTGCAGAAGGCCTTTGTCGCTCCTAGCACCCACGATAAAGCCAAGTTAAGTGATAGGTTTGGTCTATCGCTGCAATAGTTAAAGCTGTTCTTGAATTATACCTTAGAGTGAGTATACTGGACGTTAGGCAAGCATCTGTAGTCTTAGGCCTCTGCGTACTATTTGCATTATTTATAGACAAGGCAGTTAGACTTTAGACTAGTCAGGTTTGACATCTCTGGACGAAATTGGTAAGTGGAGGCGCGATGACAACCGAAATAGAGATTAAAAGAGGGCTTCAGGGTGTCTATATTGACAAGACACAGTCTAGTTTCATTGACGGCGGTATAGGGAAGCTACTTTATCGCGGGTATTCTATCCACGATCTGTCTGAAAAAGCTACCTTTGAAGAGACAGTCTACCTACTCCTATATGCGAAGCTTCCAAACCGAAAAGAGTTGAGTGGTTTCGATGCTCAACTCCGCGCAAACCGTTCCATTCCGCCTGAGATCACGCAGATCATACGGCTGGTTAAGGATGCTCACCCAATGGATGTCCTTCGGACTGCCGTGTCTGCACTGGCTGCCTATGACCCGGATGTAGCAGACAACTCGCCGGAGGCTACTCTCCGCAAGGGGATTAGGCTTACAGCTCAGGCACCTACCATCGTTACGGCCCATGCCCGCATAAAGGATGGTAAAGAGCCTGTAGAACCCAACTCCAATCTGAACCAGGCTGCCAACTTCCTATATATGCTCTTTGGTAAGGAACCTACGCAGGAAGAATCTCGGCTCATGGAGAAGGACTTCATACTCCATGCCGAGCATGGCATTAACGCGTCTGCCTTTGCCGCCAGAGTGGCGGCCAGTACCATCTCTGACCTTCACTCAGCCATCGTATCCGGCATCGGCACTCTGAAAGGGCCGGCTCATGGAGGAGCTGCGGAAGAAGTAATGCAGATGGCCCTTGACATAGGTGAAGAGAGCAATGCAGAGAAGTACATACGTGATATTCTAGAGCGCGGCGGCAGGATCATGGGCTTTGGTCATCGTGTATACAAGGTGGAGGACCCAAGGGCTCCTCATTTGCAGACAGAATGTAAGGACCTAGGAGAACAGAAGGGCCAGCCCAAGTGGTTCCGTATCCTCAGCAAGGTAGCTGAGGTGATGGAGCCGTATGCTTCTAGAGGGATTTGTCCCAACGTGGATTTCTGGGCTGGGACCATGTATCACCTCATGGATATTCCTAAAGAGATTTTCATCTCTATTTTCGCCATGGGACGTATTCCCGGCTGGACGGTGCAGGTTATGGAACAGCACTCCAACAACATACTTATACGACCTCTGCTTCTGTACGAAGGTCCAATGGACGTGGAGTATGTGCCCATAGACGAGCGCGAATAGCTTAGAACTGTGTAATAGATGGCAAATCGCAAGGGACGCTCCTAGTCAAGAGCGTCCCTTGCGATTTGCCATCTATTGATTCATGCGGGAGAGACCAAATGGAAGTTGGTGTCGAGAGTGACATCAGAAAACTCATAGTCAAGCATGGTAAGATCGCCTTTGCCGAGTTCATGGAGATGGCTCTTTTTTCACCACGTGGAGGCTACTATACCTCAAGAGAGCATGCTAAAGAAAAGGACTACTACACCGCACCTGTAGCTCACCCGATCTTTGGTGCCTTGGTGGCGCTTCAATTGGAGCAGATGTGGGAACGCATGGGTTCGCCCTCTCCCTTCTATGTGTTGGAGGCAGGTGCAAGTGGTGGTGTCCTTGCCGGGGACATTCTGGCGTATTCATCATCACTGCCATCAGGGTTTTCCGATGCCCTTGAATACATAGGGATAGACTACGATGTGCCCAATGGATCTCCACAGGATGCCAATTTCATTAAGGCAAGCGGCCTGCCGTTTAGGAACTTGGTCGGCTGCGTCCTTTCGAATGAGCTGTTCGATGCCTTCCCCGTACACCGCTTTGCCATACAGGATGGACGTGTCAAAGAAGTCTACGTCACCCTGAAAGAAGATGAGTTTGCAGAAGTCACTGACGAGCCTTCCACTCCGCGGCTGGAACAGTGGCTATCCGGCCTTGGCCTTGACCTGCCGGAGGGCTTCCGTGGAGAGGTAAATCTGGCTATGGACGACTGGATATATGAGCTATCCCAGGTGCTGAAACAGGGGTTTGTGCTCACCTTCGACTACGGTCACATGGCGCAGGATATGTACTCGTCAATGAGGTCTCGCGGCACACTGCGATGCTATTACAGGCATCTTCTTGAAGGCAACCCATACCGTAGGATAGGTCATCAGGACATCACGGCACATGTCGATTTCACGTCGCTAATGCGCTCTGGAGAAGAGCATGGACTGGCTTCGGTTGGCTACACCACGCAAAAAGAGTTCCTGCGTAACATCGGGTTTTTGGGATTTCTGGAATCCCTTGGCGAGCGACAGCTACCACAAAGAGAACGGGACGCCAACCGTATGGGGATGCTGGAGCTTGTCAAAGACGGTGAGATGGGAGACTTCAAAGTATGTGCCCAGGCGAAGGATTTTGACTACGATACCAAGCTGTTTGGCTTTGATACCGACAGTCCTTTGAGAATGAGCAAAGACAAAAACTTTCCCCCACTACCTCTTCTGTCAGCGGAGCATCTTGATTTAATGGCTGGTAGTTACCCTCACCTCTCCTGGGAGTGGGAAGACATGTGGCCCTTTCGGAAAGAGGGACAGTAGGACGCTCCCTGCACCCGCAGTTGACAGATGTTATGTTGGTCTGCGGAAACAACCCCTCTGTAATTCTGAACGAAGTGAAGAATCTAGGGGGTGATAATCAAGCGTTCAATGTGAGCCTATCAAATAGCTTGTGTGGTTGGCTATTTGCCTACACGTTGGGTATTTCTCCCAAAGGTTCACTTAGCAACAACCCAAGCCTGCCAAACTGCCTGATCGGAGCGCTGTTCAGGTATCCGCACACCCTACGCTAGGCGTTCCTTTAGCAGACGGACCGCGGCCTCTATCCCATCGGGGTGATCGAAGACTGCTGAGCCTGCCACCACAACCTGTGCTCCTGCCTTAGCCACCAAGGGCGCGGTGTTGGTGTTGATGCCACCGTCAACCTCCAACTCAGCTTGAATTTGCCTCTGCTCCATGAACTGACGCACACGTGCAATCTTCTGAGGGCTTTCAGTGATGAACTTCTGGGCGGGGAGCCCTGGGTTCACCGTCATCACCAGTATTTGATCGAGCAACGGTAGAACTTCTTCAATGGCTGTCACAGAGGTGCCCGGGCTTATTGCAACTCCTGCCCTGGCCCCGTGCTCCTTTATCTGGGCTATGGTCCAGTGCAGCTGGGTGCACGCCTCTGCGTGGAACGTGATTATGTCCGCACCCGCGTCTAGAAAGGAGGCGATGTGACGCTCAGGCTGTTCCACCATCATGTGTATGTCCAAAGGCAACTGAGTCCATTTCTTTATGGCCTCCACCGTTCGCGGGCCCCAGGTGAGTGCGGGTACAAAGTGGCCGTCCATTATGTCCACGTGTATGAGGTCTGCTCCGGCCTTTGTTACCTCTGCAACGTGCTCGCCAAGGCGCGCGAAGTCTGCCGACAGTATTGACGGAGCCAGTTTGATGTTGCTCATCGGGCCCACCTGGTTCTTGGGTCGATGTCGTAGAGTAACTGCTGTAGTGCGGACTGGTATTTTGCCTCGCTACGCCATTCCGAGAAATCGAGGACATGGGTCGCCAGTACATCTGCCTTCTGTTCATGTTGCCATTCGTTTACAATGTAGTCGTCAAGGCGTATGGGAAACAGCACGTCTTCATTCAACAATTCGGGTTCCATGCCGCGCGTTTCTGCACGCTTCTTGCGACGGTTGTTTGCAGTCTTGATAAGGGATTCTTTCTGTAAGGCACGTTCAATCTCCCGAGGCACCCCATCCATTTGCAGAGAATTTTGTGAACAGATAGTCAACATCTTATCGTCGTCCTTAATCGGGCGGCCAATCTTAGCCCACACCTTTCTGCCTGCAACTGTGTCCTGGACGTATTCCCAGCAGGGCATGCCCATGGCATTCAAGTCTCTACACAGACGGTTAGCCAACTCTGCATCCACGGATGAGTAGCTCACGAAGCAACGGAAGTGTTCTCTCTCGCTGTTTATGTGTATTACCAAGGCTGTTTACCTAACTCCCAACGGCCTATCCAGGATTTGACGGGCCTCTTTCAGTGCTTCTTCGACCCTCCGCTGGTTGGTGCCTCCAGGCACATCGCGGCTGGCGATGGATGAGTCCGCGTTTATGGCGTATATGTCCTCATCGAAACGGGGCGAGAGGTTTTTGTACTCCTCCAGACCCAACTCGGCCAGTCCCTTGCCGTTGGAATCGGCATAGCGCACAAGGTTGGCTACGATGCCGTGTGCGGTGCGGAATGACTCGCCCTTACTCACAAGGTAATCTGCGAGGTCTGTGGCTAAAATGTTGCTGTCCAGTGCGGCTTCGCGGGCGCGCTCGGTGTTGACGGTCAGGGTGCTAATCATGCCGCTAAATACACCCAGGGTGCTTAGAATGGTGTCCACCGTATCGAAGAAGCCTTCCTTGTCCTCTTGAAGGTCACGGTTGTATGTGAGGGGCAGTCCCTTGAGTATAGTCAGTATTCCCATAAGGTGGCCATAGACACGGCCGGTCTTGCCGCGGGCCAACTCTGCAAAGTCCGGGTTGCGCTTCTGGGGCATAATACTGCTGCCTGTTGTGTAGTCATCGTCCAGTCGAATGAAGCCGAACTCCTGTGACGACCAGAGCACCAATTCCTCTCCCAGGCGTGAGAGGTGCATCATGCACGCGGCGGCGTCGGCATGGTACTCCACCAGGAAGTCCCTGTCGGCGACGGCGTCCATGCTGTTCTTGCTTATCTCTCGGAATCCCAACTCATTGGCAACGAACTCACGGTCTAAGGGGTACGGAACCCCGGCAAGTGCACCGCTACCAAGCGGAAGTACGTCTGTCCTATACAGGCAGTCCTGGAAACGCTCTCTGTCTCGCTGAAGCATATGGAAGTAGGCCAGCAGGTGGTGTGAGAACAGGACTGGTTGGGCGCGCTGTAGATGCGTATAGCCTGGAATAACCACGCCTTGATTAGCTTCGGCGGTGGTAAAGAGAACAGCCTGAAGCGCCTTTAGCCCTTCCTGTGTGGTCCCTATGGCCTCCTTGCAGTAGAGGCGCATATCTGTGGCCACCTGGTCGTTGCGGGAACGGCCAGTGTGCAGCTTTCCTGCCACGTCGCCGATCTTCTCGAAGAGGCGAGCCTCTATGTTCATGTGGAGGTCTTCCAAGTCCTCTTTCCAGGGGAAGGAGCCTTCCTCGATTTCCTGCCGTATGCTGTTGAGACCCATGCCGATGAGCTCAGCATCCTTGTCGGTGATTATGCCCTGTTTCGCGAGCATACGAGCGTGTGCCATCGACCCGACCACGTCCTGTCTGTACAGGCGGTGGTCGTAGCGGATGGAAGCGGTAAAGGACGTGGGTCTTTTTTCGTTGGACATTGGTTTATTATTTATTATGGGAGTTTAACAGCATTTCCCCTTGTTACTCACTGCTCTCGTTCAGTTTGGGAAGCTCAAGTGGCTGGACTTTGGCCTGGGTGCGTCCCGCCAGTCCGTAGATGTGGATGAATCCCTCCGAGGCGCGATGGTCGAAGAGGTCTCCCGCATCGTAGGTGGCGAGTCCGTGCTGGTAAAGTGAGGAAGGTGAACTTCTGCCCACCACCGTGCAGTTGCCCTTGAAAAGCCTCAGACGTATTGTGCCTGTGACGTAGCGCTGTGTGCTCTTCACGTAGGCATCCAAGTCCTGGTGGAAGCCCGTGTACCACAGACCGTTGTACACATGCTCGGCGTACTCCTGGGATACCTTCTCTTTCAATCTAAGCTGGTCTCTGCTTAGTGTGATGCTTTCCAACGCTCGGTGGGCTGCATGGAGCACGGTCGCGGCGGGGGCCTCGTAGACCTCTCTGGATTTTATGCCAACAAGACGGTCTTCCAGATGGTCAACACGTCCGATACCGTGCTCTCCGGCAACGTCTGCCAAGTGTTGTATCAGGGCGACTCCATCCATATTCTTACCGTCCAGTGTCACCGGCACTCCCTGGTTAAAGGACACTTCAAGGTAAATGGGAGTCTGCGGCGTGTTTTCTAGAGAGCTAGTCAGGGAGTAGGCTTCCTCAGGCGGTTCCTGCCAGGGGTCTTCCAGGTTACCGGCTTCAACGCTGCGGCCCCACAGGTTCTCATCCACGGAATATGGACTTCGTTGTGCCAGATCAAGGGGTACATTTCGGCTCTGGCCGTACTGAATTTCCTCATCCCTCGTCATCTTCCACTCTCTTGCAGGAGCGATTATGTGAAGGGATGGATCCATGCCTGCAATGCTGAGATCAAAGCGCACTTGGTCGTTGCCCTTGCCAGTGCAGCCGTGTGCCACTGCCTTTGCCCCTTCCCTGTGGGCGACATCCAGTAGATATCGGGCTATCAGCGGACGCCCAAGGGCGGTTGCCATGGAGTATTGGCCCTGGTATATGGCGCCGGCCTGCAAGGCTGGAAAGACGAAGTGACGCACGAAATCTTCACGGCCCTCCACCATAAGGGCCTTGATTGCACCTGCCGCAATAGCCCTCTCTTGCACATCGCTTCTGCCCTTTGATCCCCCCAAGTTTGCCGTGAGGGTTATGACCTCGGCATCGTAATTTTCCTTCAGCCATGGAATAGCCACAGATGTATCGAGGCCGCCGCTGTATGCCAGGACTACTTTAATCGCCACTTTGAATGGTTCCCCTTCCAGATTGGATTGTCTAGCCGGAAACTACCTTGCCCAATGCTATCTCGAGCCGCTCCAGCGCCTTATCTACCTCCTGTTGACTCACGTTCAGTGGTGGCATGAAGCGGATGGCGTTGGGACGCACAGGGTTGAGAAGCAGTCCCTCTTCATTGCAGAGCGATACCATCTGTCCTGAGATATCGCTGCTGAACTGTACTGCAATCAGAAGCCCCATGCCGCGAACCTCCGTGATGTTCTCGTAGCGGGAGGCAAGGGCATTAAGGCCATCTCTGAGGTGCTGACCTACGGTTTCGGCATAAGCCGGAATATCATTCTGGATAACGTGATCCACAACAGCGAAGGACCCCGCGCACGTTAAAGCGTTACCTCCGTATGTGGAGCCGTGGTCTCCGGGGGACAGCAGGCAGAATTTCTCTTTGGCCATGAAAGCGCCTATTGGTACGCCGCCGCCAAGTCCCTTGGCCAAGGTAATGGCATCGGGTTCCACTCCAAAACGTTCGTAGCCAAACAGGGTGCCCAGACGGCCAATGCCAGTCTGCACCTCGTCCAAGACCATCACCAGGTTCTGCTCATCGCACCACTCACGTACCTGCTTCAAGTAGTCCATTGATGGGACGTTGACGCCTCCCTCTCCCTGTACCGGCTCAAGCATGACGGCGCATGTGTTGCTGTTGGTGGCCGCTTTGATGGCCTCTATATCGTTGTAAGGCACGTTTATGAAGCCAGGAGCGAGGGGTTGCCACTGCTCCTGATAGCTGGGCTGGCCTGTGGCTGCCGCCATGGTTAACGTGCGTCCATGAAAGGAGTTCAAAGCTGTTATGACTTCGTAGGCTCCGTTCCGGTTGATCTTGCCGTACTTGCGAGCCAGCTTGACGGCTCCCTCGTTGGCTTCCGCACCACTATTGCTGAAGAAGATACGGTCCAGACAGCTATTCTCTACGAGAAGCTGCGCCAGCTTAACTTGGGGCACGGTGTAGAACTGGTTGGAGGTCTGCATCAAGGTGCGGGCCTGTTCTTCAACGGCGCGGACCAGAGCAGGATGGCAATGGCCCAGAGTATTGACCGCCCAACCAGATGTGAAATCCAGATACTCCTTGTCGTTCTCGTCCCAAACCAGCGTACCTTGTCCCCTCACAATTACCACCGGCTGACGCCGGGCCACCTGCATGTAGTACTTATTTTCCAGATCAGTCAAGTTGCTCATTTTTCTCCTTCTGCGATGGACTTTAGCATCTCTTCCAGGTTTGTTTCCAGCTGGTTCAGAGTCTGCTGGATGTCCTCGATGGCCTGCCGTATGTCTTCGATCTGCTCTTGCCTTGTGCCATCCGTGTGTGCGTACGTAGTGTCGCCACCGCCTGAATCAGACAGTGGTCCCAGCAGTGCGTCAAGGGCGCTCTGGAAATCATCCTTCATAACAACCCGTTTGGCATCGGCTACAATCACCTGTTTGAGTTCCGGGAAAGCTATGTTATCTGCCTGTATGTAAAGGGGCTCCACGTACATCAGGAACCTTTGGCCTTCATGCTCAATGGGCGTGACAAGCAGATTGCCCCTGATGCACCTAGCACCCCTCTGGCACAGCAGAGTGAACTGCTGTTTGATGGTGAAATCCTGGTCTATTCGTGCCTCTATCTGCTCAGGGCCGTCCACCTGTATGCCCTTGGGAAAGAAGAAAGCCTTTAGGCTACCATACTGGCCCCGGTCATTGTCCATACGGGCTGCTAGCCAGGCCACCTGATTGGGCTTGTTTAGGGGGGTGAATGGGAGCATGAGAACAAACTCCTCCTTATCCTCACCAGGAAGCTTCATTATGACATGGTACGGCTGTATTGGCTGCATCGTTTCGAAGAATAGCTCCTGGGGGATGCTCCACGGGTCCTCTTTGCGATAGAAGTCGGTGGTATCTCTCATGTGGTAGATGAGGTATTTTTCAGCCTGTATGGAGAAGAAGTCCCGTGGGTAGCGAATGTGAGCCTGCAGGTCTTTCGGCATCTCATCTCCTGGCTTAAAGAGACCTGGGAACATATTTGAATAGGTCTGGATTAGGGCATCCTCTTCGTCAAAGATATAGAAGTCTACCTCGCCGGTGTATGCGTTGACTACTGCCTTTATGCTATTGCGGATGTAGTTGAACTCATCACGGTACGGGTCGGAGTAGGGATAGTGGTCGGTGACGGTATAGGCATCCTGAATCCACCATAACTTGCCTTCGCTTACCACCATATACGGGTCTGAGTCCAACCGCAGGAATGGAGCCAATTGCTTTACTCTATTCTGGACCAGCCGCCTGTACTGTATTCTGCTCTCCGATGATACAGCGCCGCTAATGAGGATGTTGATATCTGCGAACTCCAATGCATAGGCCATTCGGCGAGCCACGGAACTGAGCTGCACCCCGCCGCCGCCATCGTATTCATACTCTGCGTTGGCAACTGTGCTTGAATCTATGGCAGGGAAGTCAAATTCGGGTTCCTTGGACTTGACTATGACATAACTGGCACTGTTCTCTCCATAGTATATCTGGGGTTGGGTCACCTGGGGGACCAGCCCCTCAAGCGACTCCTTCCCTGCCTTTGGGGGGATGTCCTTAATGAAGAACTCGGGTTTCCCTTCGGCGGTGAACTCCGTCGTAGGGCTCATGGCTATCCCGAAGCCGTGTGTGAACTGGAGACGGCTATTTACCCAGGACTGCGACTCCTCTGGCAGGTCTTCAGGGAAAAGCTCACGTGCCCCCAAGACTACCTGACGGATCTCTCCATTGATGTTGTAGCGGTCTATGTCTACTCCTACGAATCGATAGTAAGCCCTGAAGAACTGAATCTGGTTGTATATGCTCTTGAGGGGACGGCGGTCCCACAACCGTACGTTGTCAATCGTTCCAGGATTGGCGGCCACCGCTTCCGCGGTCAGAGGCGCAAGCTCGCCGGCCAGGCTTCCTGTGTCTATGGTGGCTAGTTCGTAGTCCTCTTCAACGATGCGGTCCAGGGCAAAGCCCTGCCGTGTGAATTCCAGGTGGTGAGGAATATAAGCACGCTCCTTTTCCAACTCGTTGGGAGCTACTTGAAAGCGCTGTACAAGAGACGGATAGACGGCCCCAACTATTACGGCCGCCGCAATCCACAAACCAAGCCCGCCCACGACTATCCTGGGAGAGCGGAAATAGGCGTTGGTAAGGAGTAGAACTCCTATCACGCTGCCTATAACAATAAGAACATAGAGGGCTGGGAGACGTGCGTTCAGGTCGGTGTATGCGGCACCGAAGATAGCTCCGCTGGAGGAAAACAGGAGTTCGTAGCGATCGATCCAGTAGCTCCAGGTGATAGCCAAAAGCAGCAGCCCTAATAGAATGGAGGCATGACTTATCAGTGCATGAGTAATGGTCTTAGCTAGGTTTATGCCCATCAGGCTTACATTGATGAGGTATATGGAGCTCACAACCAGCATTGTTGTAATTATGACTCCAAGTAGCCATCCCTGCATGAGATTAAACATTGGTAACGTGAACACATAGAAAGACACGTCATTGTGAAATACGGGATCCTCTATGTTGAATTGTACATTGTTAATGAACATAAGAACCGTTTCCCACTGACTGCTCGCTATGGCACCGAAGATAATTGCTAGCAGGAAAATACTTAGCCACGTGCCCCACGTAAATAGGCGATTCAGTAAATCCTGAACCGCGGGTGACAAGAATATTGCCGGATTACCCTTGGAGTTTCTATATGCGAACACGGCGTTAGGTATGACGATAGCCGTAAAGACCAAGGCACCCAAGAAGAAGAGACACAGTTTGGTGACTACAATCTTCACGTAGACGCCGAGGTAGTCGAGGGCATCAAACCAGAGCCAGTTTGTGAATAGCTGCCTCAGTATGTTTAGGAGGACGAGGAATAGTATCAGGCCAAAAACTATTAATCCCCATTTCAGCAGCGGGCTTGGATCGAAAGGCATAGCAGGCCTTTCGATCTCTCCATTTGGGAACGGCGACCAGTCCTGATCGCCTCGGAAGCTAGACATTGCCTCTAATCAATCCTGGTGCCGAAGGAGTGTCCCTCTACAAAGTCTAGCAGAGCCCTACTCCTCCTCCCATCTAATATGTGGGCCACTCCAACCTTTTCCAGGGCACGCAGGCAAGCTTCTACCTTGGGTACCATGCCCCCTGCAATTGTGCCTGAGCTCACTAAATCGGCTACTTGGGCGGCGGTGAGCTTGTCCACAATGTTGCGGTTCGAGTCCATTACCCCTTCCACATCGGTGAGGAAGACTATTGACTCTGCCCGTAGTGCATGGGCTATCTCACCTGCGGCGGTATCCCCGTTTACGTTCAACAGGGCTCCACTGTGTTCCGAGGAATCGATGGCATGAATGGCCACAGGCGCTATTATTGGTATGTATCCAGCGGTCAGGGCCTGGTGGATGGGAGCAGGGTCTACCCGTGTAATGTGCCCCACGTAACCAAGTTCGGGGTCCAGGATTTCTGCCTGAAGCATTCCACCATCTACGCCGCTCATACCAATTGCCCTTCCACCCAGTCTTTGGATGGAGGCCACTAGGTTTTTGTTTACAAGTCCGGCCAGTGTTGCAGCGACAATCTCCATACTGGGGGCATCGGTCACCCTGAGGCCATTGACGAAGCGAGGGAGTGCGCCCTGCTTCTCCATCCATTGAGAGATTACCTGCCCGCCGCCGTGAATTACCACTGGAATCGTATCCTGCTGTTGCAGTGCAACCAAGTCCTGCAGGGTGGTGTCCTGATTGCTTAAAACGCTTCCACCTATCTTGATTACCAGGGTAGGGTGGAGAGGCGAGTCAGGAGTCAAGATACTCTTTTCCATTTATGGATTTCCATCTCGGGGTTTTTCGAGCTATCGTTACGTTTGTCCTGAGAGGACTGCATAGTGGTCACGGATTACGTGGTATATGCGCTGTTGAAGGTGACGTACTCTTCACTGATATCGCAGCCCCAGGCTGTTGCAGAGCCATCGCCAAGGTTTAGATTAAGACGCAGACTAATCTCAGGACCACTCATGGTGAGGACCACGGCGTCTTTGAAGTATGGTATGGGACGACCCTCTTCCATAATGCATACGTCACTGATGTAAAGAGCTACGTGGCTCTCCTCCAGTTCAGCTCCGCTGTATCCAAGGGCAACCATGATGCGGCCCCAGTTGGGGTCACCGCCGTGGACGGCGGACTTCACTAGGGTGGAAGCGGCCACGGCCCTAGCGGCGGCTCTGGCATCGCTCTCTGTTACAGCGCCTTCCACAGTGACTTGTATCAGTTTGGAAGCACCTTCTCCGTCTCTGGCTATCTCCCTTGCCAGGGCGATGGATACTTCATTTAGGGCTTGTCTGAAGGCTTCCTCGCCTGGACTGCCAGATGTAATGGTATCTCCTCCGGCGGCTCCGTTTGCCATAATGATAACGCTGTCATTGGTGCTGGTATCACCGTCAACGGTAATCATATTAAATGATGAATCAACTGATTTGGAGAGGGCTTCCTGAAGGAATTGCTGCTCCACTGGTGCATCTGTGGTCATGAAAGCCAGCATGGTCGCCATGTTGGGGTGAACCATTCCGGAACCCTTGGCAATTCCTCCCAGTAGATAGGTATTCCCTCCAACATCGAAGGAAACTGCGAACTCTTTGGATATGGTATCAGTGGTACGAATTGCCCGTCCCAGTGCATGGCCTCCGTTTACATCTGCGGTTAGCTGTACTTTGGGCACACCGCTACGGATTAGTGCCATTGGCAACTCAACTCCTATGAGTCCGGTGCTGCAGGCAAGGACAAGTTCTGGGTCAATGTCTAAGTGCTTTGCTGCCAATTCGGCCATTTCCAGGGCATCTGTCATTCCCTGGTCGCCCACGCAGGCATTGGCTATCCCGCTATTGATGATTATTGCCTGTGCGCGGCCCGAAGCCACTCTGCGTTGGTCAAGGACAACGGACGGTGATTTGATCTGATTAGTGGTGAAAGTTCCCGCCACAGTGCACGGACTCTCGGAACTGATTATGCCTAGGTCCAACTTGTCCTCGGTGTATGTCCTGATGCCTGAATAGGTGGCTCCTGCCAGGAACCCCTTTGCAGACGTTATTGTGCCATCTTTCAACCACTTCAACTCTACGCTCACCGGTAACCTCGAATAGTAATTTATATATTGCTTGGAACGGCCACAAGTATAACACTATACTAGGCACAGGCACAACAATAAGGAGAGGAAAGAGATATAAATACGCACCAAGTGAGAGTATAATTTTGCTTCATTCTTGGGAAAGGACGTGAAATGATATGCCACTTGCTAGAATTCGTCCACTAGACGTGACGCTCCTCTCGGATGACCGTCCACACGGCCTCGGCGGAAGAATAGACATTCAGATAGAGTTGACATCTAGGGCTGATATAGAAGTCAGAGCGGCTAGGGTGGACCTGGTGTGCGAAGAGCATTACGTGGAGAGCTACACCGTGGAAGTGCCAATAGGGTCGAGAGCAGATGCCGGTGGGTCGGCAGGAATGACTGGGGTGTATATACCTCCAAAGATTCCTAAGCTTGTGCACAAGGACGTCAAGGAGAGTTACGTCCACAGCAGTGAGGTCTTCCTTACCAACGTGTTGCTTCAATCCGGCACGGCAAACAGGTATAACGTCAGGCTGATGATAGATTCAGAACCCCCTCCACATACCGGTAACGCCACCGTGAAGTGGAGGCTTGAATTGGTGGTGGATGTGGCTCGGGCTCGAGACATTAAGGCACGATATAAAGTGAACATATTGCTTCCTGAACGCTCACGAAAGAGAAATTGAACTCACGTAATCCTTCTTGGGAAAACGCTCTGCTGGATGTGATTCGTACTCCAAGATGATGCTTTGCTCACCCTTAAGGTTACCTAGACCCTTGTATATACAGCCTTTTTCTATCTGTTTTTGAGGGTAATGCTAAATACCCTCAACTCATTGCAATTACCGATTCCTCTCCTGTTGGCAACATCATTAGGTCTCCGTCATTTTGTCTAGTAACAACAGGTCTCCATTGAGTGAGTGGGAGGTTATTATGTAAGTGGAAGTGTTTACATTAGTGTCCGCGCCCATCCATGTCTCTACCATCCTAGGTTCATAGCCTACCCACGCCCACGCTCCAAGCGGTATAGATGGGTTGTTCCTTATGTATTCGTCAATCTTGAGATAGAGTATCTTGCCTTCCGCAAGTTGGTTTAACACAGCTTCCTTCTCTTGCTGCGATCGCTCCTTGATTTCAGTGTCAATGGGAGTGTCATCTTGGAAAGCAGAGGTGAGTGACATCCCAAGAAAGACAATCACAACCACGATGAATAATTCTTTGGCCGATGTCATCCTATCTCCGCTGCTTCCGCCTCTCTTTCCAGTGCCTTCTGAAGCTTCCGAAGTCTGTTGCTCAGCCGAACCGGATATTTGCGGGCTTTCTTCAGACTCTTGAAGCGGTCATCCAGGGCAGAAAAATCCTGTTGAAAGCGTTCTCTTATCTCATGCAGAGATGGCAGGCGCTTTGCCAATTTTCCTTCTTGCATGAATGTTTCCAACAGTGACTCAGCTTCGGGTTCCGGAAGCGGGTCATCGGCAAGGCCGATGACATCGCCGCGAAGTCGTCTTTCTGAGTCCATGAGCCGGAACACCTGCTTCTCATCCGCCAGTGATATCTTTCCCGTGCTGAGTTTGAGGACTGGCCGTCCGCCATACTTGACCAGTTTGTACGCCATGTCCAGCCAGGGAGCGTCTCCGGAGACGCCCATTCGTGTTCCAATGCCAAAGCCGTCTATGGGAGCGTCTGCTGACACCAGTCTCTCTACCTCAAACTCGTCCAGACCCCCACTGGCTAGAATGAGCACATATTCGAGCCTCGCTTCGTCCAGGATCCTCCGTACATGTCGGCTCAGCGCAAGGAGGTCGCCGCTGTCCAGTCGTACGCCTAGCAGCCTGTTTCCATGGGACTCCATCTCATGGGCTACTACGACGGCTTTGCGCGCTCCGGTGACGGTATCGTAGGTGTCAATGAGAAGAACGGTGGTCTCCGGGAAGCTCTTGGCAAAGGCTCTGAAAGATTCCAGTTCACTTTCAAAGCTAGTGACGTAGGAGTGGGCCATGGTTCCGGTGACTGGTATGTCGTATGTCTTCCCTGCCAAGACGTTGCTGGTGGACTGGAAGCCAACCATGTAGCTGGACCTTGCCGCCTTCATGCCTGCGTCTACACCGTGAGTGCGCCTCAGGGAGAAATCTACCACAGACCGATCCCCGGCCGACCAAAAACACCGAGCCGCCTTGGTTGCAACGACGCTCTGGAGGTTGATCTGGTTGATCACCAGGGTCTCTACCAGCTGTGCCTCGATGATAGGCGCGGTGATCTCCAAAATAGGTTCCTCATAGAAGTAGAGTCGTCCCTCGGGAATTGCGCGAACGCTTCCTGTGAACTGAAGATGCCCCAGATAATCCAGGAATGCGCTGTCGAATATCCCGGTGGAGTGCAGATAATCGATAGCCTCCGATGAAACGGAGAATGCCTCCAAGTAGTGCAACACATCTTCCAGTCCGGCCGCCACAAGATACGGACGGTTGATTCTGGATTGACGTACGAATAGGCTGAAGGTGGCAGGCGCGAACATCTGCTCATGCAGGTAGCTCTGTGCCATAGTCAACTCGTATAGGTCGGTGAATAATGCCGCTTCTTCAGCGGAGAGGGCGCCGGGCTTGTTCATTTAGCTGTCTCTTCCCGTGTCTATTTGTGAACACTTAGCAGCTTTCTTGAGTTAAGTTTACGGACATGAGTTGTATTCGTCAAAGGTCGGGCCCGTATATTCTCGCACCATGGAATTCTACTATAGACCTCCCTCAACGTTCCTTTCTATAGTAGAATTCCATCAGGAATAACTGTGACAGTAGCGTGCATACTAGATGTGGCATGTCCTGCGCAGTGCTGGAAAGCGCTTATAAATACCTAGCATTACATATTTTTGTAAGTTCCGTGTTTAGAATAAATTGATACCTCTAAAGCTATCGCTAAAAAATTTTCTCTCCTACCGCGACAGAGCGCCAGTCCTTGAACTGGAAGGAGTGCATGTTGCTTGCCTCTGCGGCGACAACGGCCACGGCAAGTCGGCCCTATTGGATGCCATAACCTGGGCTCTTTGGGGCACCGCTAGAGCCAGGGTTCAAGAGGAGTTGGTCTATCAGGGTGAAAGCGATATGGTGGTTGACCTTGAGTTCCAGGCTGGCGATGGTCGTTACAGGGTATCTAGGAGGTTTGCACGTCCCGCAAGGGGTCGTCAGGGAGCCACGTTCCTTGAGCTTTTCCATTCCACAGAAGCGGGCTTTCAGCCGATTACAGGCAACTCCGTGCGCGAGACGGAGGCAAAAATCCGGTCGTTGCTTCGTATGGACTACGACACCTTTGTCAACAGCGCATTCATTCTTCAGGGCAGGGCCGATATGTTCACCACAAGTACACCGTCCAAGCGCAAAGAGCTTCTGGGTGAAGTACTCAACCTGTCCTGGTATGAGCGTTTGTCAGAGAAAGCTAGGGCTCAGGCCAGAGAGAGAGATGCCTCCGTGCGAATGCTGGAAGCCGATATTGGCACCATAGATGGTGAGCTATTTCATAAAGAGGAATATCAGATTCGGCTGGACGCAATAGCGGGAGAGTTGGTTGCTCTCGACACCGATGTGAAGGGTCGAGAAACTAGGTTGGACGGCTTTCAAGGGGAAATTCAACGACTTCAGAACCTGCAGCAAGAGTTGGGTGGGATGGAACGAGAGAAGAAGAGAGTCCTTGAGGAACTGACAGGACGAGAGTCTCGGTTGGGACAGCAAAGGAAGCGAGTTGAGGAGATTAGGGTCGATGCGGAGCGCCTGCCCAAATTGGAAACCGAACTTGCCCAGGTTCGCATCTCCTTGTATGAATTTTCCACTCCTTCTCAGGAAACGGAACAACAAAGGATACAAGTCCAGGAATTCCAGTCTCAGGTGCTTCATCTTAGGCAAATCAATGCGGTGTTGAAAGCGGAGATGGGCGATCTTCGGGTCAAGGTTGACCTCCTTCATGAGGCTAGCGGGTTGGACAGAATCGAGGCCAGTTGTCCTCTGTGCGGTGAGGACCTCGGAGAAGAGGGGTGTCAGCATCTTGCCGCCAACTACGAGGCACAGGGAAGGCAGAAGGCTGACAGCCATCGGGCGAACGATGTTTCCATAACTAGGATGGAGGCTGAGAGAACAAAGCTGGAGCAGGAACTTGCGAAAAAGCAAGACGAATTCATAGGTGTTCGTCAGCAAGGGGAAGGTCGCCGTGATCTCCTCTTCAAGGCAGTTGAAGGGGCCAGGGCCGCCGGTGACATGGTAGGTCAGCTTACTGAGGCTTTGGAATCTGACGAGACACTGTTGCAGGTGAACCGCCAGCGTTTGCAGGAAGTCCAATTGGCCATGCCGCCTCTGAAAGAAGCGCTCGTCTCATTATCGGGGATTTTGGACGCTCAGAACGAGGAGAAATTACATTTGGCTGCTCTGAGGGCACAGCAGGGACGTCTTCTCGAACACAGTGGTGTGGTACAAGGCCAACTTGAACGTTGCCGTGAGCTTGAGCTTCGACGTCTGGAAAAAGCTGAAGCTCTGGTCACATTCTCACATCAGAAGGGGGTTTACGACCAGCTGGCTGGAGCATTCGGTAAGGGTGGAATACAGGCCCTTTTGATTGAGCAGGCCCTTCCCGAGTTGGAAGACCAGGCTAACGACATTCTGGGCCGTGTCACAGATCATCGTATGAACCTGAAGTTGGAGAGCCAGCGAGAAAGGCGCGCGGGCGGCGACCCGAGAGAGACCTTGGACATCAAGATTTCCGACGAACTTGGCACACGCAGCTACGAAACATACAGTGGCGGAGAGGCCTTCCGCATAAACTTCGCCCTTCGCATTGCCCTCTCCAAACTCCTGGCACACCGTTCAGGAGCGCCGCTGCCTACCCTATTTATAGACGAGGGATTCGGCACTCAGGACGCCGAGGGTCTGGAGCGGCTGGTGGAGGCTATTAACGCAATTCAGGACGATTTTCAGAAGATAATCGTGATAACTCACATAGAAGAGTTGAAGGAGGCCTTCCCAGTACGCATAGATGTCACAAAGACCAGCGAAGGTTCCACCTTCACTATGATCTAAGGGGATACTAAGACCCTTCCGCACTGACCTGAGGCGTTCTCTCCTGTAGCACCCGCAAAAAACTCTTCGCGTTCTTCGAGGCTTATCATCACTCGTCGCAGCAATCTCTCTGGCTGTGTCTCAATGATAATGTTGTCACTGGAGAATGCCAGCATCAACCGCGGCTCTCGAAATGAACTTACCTGTGCCAACAATCCTCTCTTGAGCACAAGCACAAGCACAAGC
>Ga0114993_10000275_pt1 | contig 60007 bp, 71 predicted proteins | sample ArcticOcean_MG_C_FD_87042 | JGI IMG/M metagenome (GOLD analysis project Ga0114993, IMG submission 87042) | Marine microbial communities from western Arctic Ocean - ArcticOcean_MG_CB2_150 | ecosystem: Environmental > Aquatic > Marine > Oceanic | place: Arctic Ocean: Canada Basin | collected... | reverse complement strand
TTTAGCTTTTGCTTTTCTTGTCTTTGGTTTAGCTTTTGCTTTTCTTGTCTTTGGTTTAGCTTTTGCTTTTCTTGTCTTTGGTTTAGCTTTTGCTTTTCTTGTCTTTGGTTTAGCTTTTGCTTTCTTTTTCATAATCTCATATAATTCAGATGAAATTTTAACGAGCCTATTTTTAATAGAATCCTCACTAGATTTACTAGAATTAAATTTCTTTGCTGTTACTACAACCTTATTTTTACTAATATTTACTAAATTAATCAATGCAGGTTTTGATTCTAGATTTTTCTTGATTTTGATAAAAACTCTTGATTTTGATTTATTATATTCATCAATTGACTGTTGCAATTTTTTTTCCATTGATGTTCGTTGTTTTATTTCATTCTTGATATCATCTATAGTCCCATGAATAATTCTTAATCTTGATTTAATCGATTGTTTCTCTTCATCGGTATTTGCAAATTCTGACTCACCCTCTAATTGTTCTTTATTTTGTTTTTCTAAACCTAATTTTTCAATAGCTGAATTTTTGAGTCTCTGGACACTTTCTATTTGAGCTATTTTTTGATTGAGAACTTGACCTAAATTTTCTGCCTGTTCTCTTGAAGAATTAACCCTTTTTTGTAATGATGTTAATGATGATGAATATTTTCTAGAAATTGCTTTAGCCTTCTTAAACTCCTTTTCACTTGAACGTCGAATTTTACCTAATTCTAATTTCTGCTGTGTTAATTTTTTTGCAGTTGATACAAGACTTACCATAGAAAATTTGTCTTTTTTCTATCCTTAAATTCATCTGAATGTTAGGTTTTGACTTGACTGTAAATAATTTTAACTCAAATTTTGATAAATTATAAAAAATATTAGTTAGTTTGTTAAAATTATAATATGGATTTCGACGATGATCTCAGCAAAGAAGAAATATCACAAATTCCAATTGTAAAGGTATTTGATCTAAAAGATGAAGAAGATGCTGCTAATGCAGCTCATGAAATGGTTAAAATTGGTTTTTTTACACATAAAATGGGATTTAAGGCTATTATGCCAAAAAAAGATGATAAAACTGCTAAACGAATTGGTTATACAGTAACAACCACTGTGATATATGAACTACGAAAAACAGATCAGGACCGAAATATTAGATATTGGACATATCATGAAGATGCTGATCATTATGCGATTGTTTTAGTTAGTTTAAATGTTTTAGAAAATCTAGGTTTTGACTGAAGTAAATATTTGATCTAATTTCAATTTATTTGATACAATTCCTGCAAGGAATATTCCAAGAATTGTACCACCTAAAACATCTAAAGGATAATGTTGTAGAACATAGATTCTACTAAATGCTATCAAAAGTGGATATAACCAGATAATATGAGACCATTTTGGAAATCTTTCAGAAAGTACATAGACTAAAACAAACGCAAACATTGCTGCTCTAGCAGCGTGACCAGAAGGAAAACCAGATGTCCAACTTTTACCATCACAGAATAATGAAAAGCTGTCAGGTTCAATTGTAATTGGGAATTCTGTACCTTCCCATGTTAGAAAAGGTCTATCCCTGTCAACACCACATTTTATGTATCCTGTAAGAATCGTTGAAATGACTATCAATATCAAAAGTGTCATACCGATTCTCCTAGTTCTACGGATAATTAGCAATATTATACTAAATGGAAGCATAAAAAACACATTACCAGACTCGGTGATTATCCATACACTTAGATCAAGTGCAGGATTTCCAGAAGAATTTTGTATATAATTCATAAAATTTTTCTCAGATTCAAGCGTAACCTGGGAAAATGCAATAAGTGTGCAAACTAAAAATGCTGTAAGTAACAAAAAAAATGGTCTAGAGCGAATGCCAAATAACATATTCTGCAATTGATCTCAATTAATTTTAGTAGGGTCTCTTATAATATATGAACTCTTAAACTAAGAAATTATTATACAGATTAGAATTTGATCGTATAAAGGAATTTTAACCGGATTAAAAGACACAAAATATGAAGATTAGAACAATAGAAGATTTTGACATTAAAGGTAAAACAGTTTTGTTGCGAGTTGACATGAATGTTCCAATAGATCCTGATACTAAAGAAATAACTGGAAATAAAAGAATTGAAGAAGTTGCTATTACTATTAAATCTCTTGACGGTGCAAAGATTGTAATTATATCACATCAAGGTAGAGTTGGAAGAGATGATTTTGTTGGTATGGAAAATCATGCAAAAGAATTAGAAAAGTTTTGTGGTAAAAAAGTAAAATATGTTTGTGATGTAATTGGAACTCATGCACAAAATGAAATCAAAAATATGAATGACAACGAAATAATTCTATTAGATAATCTAAGAATGTGTGCAGAAGAAAACTATGAATTCACATTAGAAGAAAGTGCAAAAACAATTATGGTTAAAAGATTAAAAGATCTATTTGATTTATTTGTTCTTGATTCATTTCCTAGTGCACATAGAACACATCCATCGTTAGTAGGATTTGCACAAGTACTTCCTACATGTGCAGGAAAATTGGTTGAAAGAGAAGTAAAACAATTAGAAAATATCTTAACTGTTGCAAAATCTCCATTTGTAATAATTTTAGGTGGTTCAAAAGTTGATGATAGACTAAAAGCATTAAAAATGTTAATAAAAAAAGAAAGAGCAGATCATGTTTTATTAACTGGACTTATAGCAAATGTATTTCTTCGTGCACAAGGAAGAATAAAATTTCCACTAAATATGAAAAATGAAGATAGATTAGTTTCAGATGCACACTCACTCATTGGTGAATATCCAGACGTATTTTCAACTCCTGTTGATATTGCAATAAATAAAGATGGTCAAAGAATAGAAATTGATGTACGTGATCTCAATAAAGATGATCAAATTTTTGATATTGGCCAAAAAACATTAGATTACTATTCAAAAATGATTACAGGCGCTGGAACAATCTTCATTAGTGGACCTGCTGGATTTTTTGAGAAAGAGAATTTCCAATTTGGTACAAAAACACTATTAGAATCAGTAGCAAATTCAATGGCAACATCTATTGCAAGTGGTGGACATCTTACTTTTGCTCTAAAAAAATATGGATTATCAGAAAAAGTAAACCATGTTAGCACTGCTGGTGGTGCATTAGTTCGATATATCACAGGTCAAAAACTACCTATGATAAAATGTCTTGAAGATGCAGCAAATGGAAATAATTCTAAAGAGTAGAACCACACTCAGGATTAGGACAAGTTCTTGCTTCATCCTTACCTAAAAAGATATCATTACTACATGAATTACAATATAATTTTTCCACATTTTCATATAGTTTGAACCATTGTGTCGTAAAATTCTGTGCTATACAGCGCATTAAATTATCATTTTCAATTTTTTTAAAATCATTTTCTAAATCATCTATTGTTATTGTTTGATCAAATTCTTTATCTTTCTTCAAGAGTTCAAGAATTTGATCGTTGTTGAATCTAACATCAACGTCATTAAAATTTTCAAATATAATTTTTCTAATCTGTAATAATATGGAATATGGCATAATATCTAATACAAATTAGATGCCTCTTCTTTTAAGTTTCCTGCTGAATCAGGATCATTCATTTTCTCTGCAAAATATGAATAAACTCCATATTTTAGTGCCTTTAATGATAACAAAGCACATTTTATTCTAACAGGACTTGTTTTAATTAAATGCTCTAAACCTAGTTCAGCGAGTAATTCATCTTTTTGAAATTTCTTGACATCACTAAGATCCTTGCCTTTAATCATTTCAGTTAATACTGAAGAACATGCCATACATATTGCACATCCTTTTCCATCAAATTTAATATCAGATATTTTATTGTCGTTGATATTAAGATACAGATCTATGCTATCTCCACAGAGTGGATTACTATCATGTCTTACTATCTGAGGATTCTCTAATTTTCCATAATTTGAAGGATTACGAGAATATTCAATTATCATTTCAGTATAAATTGGATCACCACTCATAATTTGAACACCTTTGCAACATGTTGTAATGATGAAATTAACACATCAATTTCTTCTTTTGTATTATAGATGTAAAAACTTGCACGATTAGTTGCAGGGACATTTAATTTTTCCATTAATACTTGTGCACAATGATGACCAGAACGAATTGCAACTCCTTCTTTATCAATAATAGTTCCAACATCATGTGGATGTACATCATTAAAATTAAATGATATTACACCACCTCTTTTTTCTGGTTCTTTAGTTCCATACAATGTAATTCCTGAAATTTTTTTCATTTTCTCTAGTGCATATTTGGTTAATTCTAATTCATGATTTCTAATATTATCCATACCAATTTTTTCAAGATATTCAATTGCTTTTGCAAATCCTATCACATCTGCAATATTTGGTGTTCCAGCCTCAAATTTGTATGGTAAATCATTCCATGTTGTTTCATATTTGTGAACTTCACGAATCATGTCACCACCTCCAAGAAATGGACTCATTTTTTCAAGAATTTCTTTTTTTGCCCATAAAACACCTACTCCTGTAGGACCCAACATTTTATGTCCAGAAAAAACATAGAAGTCAGAATCCAAATCAGTCAAATCAATTTTCATATGTGGAACTGATTGTGCACCATCAATCAAAACTTTAACCCCTGCAGATCTACATTTTGAAATAATTTCTTTTGCAGGGGAAATCGTTCCCAAAACATTAGACACGTGACTAAATGTGACAAGTTTTACTTTTCCAGTCTTTAGATAGTCATCTAATTGTTCTATAATTAATTCCCCATTATCATCAATGTCAATATACTTGAGTTGTGCCTTTTTTTCTTGAGTGAGTAATTGCCATGGAACAATATTTGAATGATGTTCATATTCAGTAGTGACAATAATGTCACCTTCTTTGACATTATCACGTCCCCAAGCATAGGCTACTAGATTTATTCCCTCAGTTGTACCTCTAACAAAAATAATTTCTCTTGAATCTTTGACATTAAGAAATTTTGCAATTTTATCTCGAGTTGCTTCAAATGCCTCAGTAGATTCTTCAGCTAATGCATGAACAGCTCGATGAATGTTAGAATTATGATTTTGATAATAATCAGAAATTGCATCTATAACCTGATTAGGTTTTTGAGTAGTTGCAGCATTATCAAGATACACTAATTTTTTATCATCTCTCACTCGTCTGTTTAAAACTGGAAAGTCTTTTCGTAATTCTTCAAATGTTTCAGATGTAGATTGCATTATTGTACCTCTACTAAGATATTATTATCTTCTAGTTTGATTTTGTATGTTTGTAATGAGTTTTCAGCAGGTGGATTATTTGGTTTACCAGTATTAAGATCAAAAACAGAAAGATGTAATGGGCACATTAAACCATTTTCTGATAATATTCCTGTTGATAAATCAGCTTCAGCATGTGTACAAGTTCTATCTGTAGCAAGAATTTTACCATTAATATTAGATAGAAGAATTTTCTTGTCATTATGATCTAAACTAAACATCTGACCTTCACCTAAGATGTCTATAGTACATGCCTTAATCCAATTACCCATTTTGATCACCTATACTTGTAATGCTGTTCAATTTCGGCATGTTCATTATATCGTGTTTCTTCAACTTCAACTAATGCCTTTAATTGTTCATCATTATTGATTGATAATTCCTTTCCTTCCCATTTTGATTCTATAAGATATGCAATCCATGCACGAACCTGATAAGACATTGTACGTGAAAGTGGTTCTAAGAAACCCTCGATAATTATTCTTTCAGCTTCACCACGACTTAAGCAACGTGAGCCTAAATAGAAAATTTGTTCTTCATCAATCTGTGCAACTGATGCAGAATGAGTTGCTTTAACATCATTTGTTAGAATTTCTAATCCTGGAATTGCATCAGATTTTGCACCTTTATCTAATAAAATCGAACGACCCGACAAAAATGAATTTGAATGTGCAGCATTTTCATTTATCCTAATCATTCCCTTGAAAAGAGATTTTGATGTATCTTTTAGTATTGATTTTTCCACAACTTTTCCTTCTGTTGATTCATTGTTATGATTAACAATAGTATTAAGATCAAAAGATTGATCGTTATTTCCAAAGATAACTTCAGAATCATTTACAGATGCTCCAGTACCATTTAGGTGATAATCTATTCTATATCTTGATAACATTGCACCAAATAAGCCAAGATACCAATTAATTTTTGCATCTTGTGATAAATCAGTACGTCTTGTTGAAAAGTTTACAGAATTTTGTTCCATCATTTGCAGAGTTGTAATATCAAGATTACTATTAGCACCAACACTAGTATTTAGTAATTCAAGATATGCCTGCTGTGTATTTATTTTTGGAGAATAAAGTTCTTGAACAATAGTTGCTTTTGTGTTATCTTCTGCAATTATTAAATTTCGTGAAATTGTAGATATGCCATCATCTGACAAACAAGAGAGTAAATTAATTGGTTCTTTAACTATGAGATTTTTTGGAATAAATACAAAAAGTCCAGAATTGAATGCTGCATTATTCAAAGCAGTGTATTTGTCTTCTTTTGAATTAGCTGATTTGATAATTTTTTCCACAAGTTCACTGTTATTTTTTAGCGCATCATTGATTGAAGAAATTACCAATCCAGAAGAAATTAAATTTTCAGATATATTTACTGAATCTATATTTGAACCAATTTGAATAATACTTGTTTGATTTTTTACTTCTTCAATACGTTTTTTTAGAAATTCAGGTATTCCAGAATTTGTATTAATTGATAATGAGACTTGCTCTGGATTCATTTTTTTAGCATCAGTATATTTACTGTATAGTGGCGATACCTCTTGTGGTAGCTCATGATATATGCCTAATGAATCCCTTCTATACTCTTTAAGCCAATTAGGTTCATTTCTAGAGGTTGAAATTTCATCAATTAAAGAGCTTTCAATTGATGATAGTGCAAGTTTTTGCATTTGAATCAGTTTATTAAAATTTTATCCTACTGAGTTGTCCATCTCTAATTTGATGAGTCTATTCAATTCTACTGCATATTCCATTGGAAGCTCTTTTGTAAATGGTTCCATGAAACCATTAACAATTAGTGTCAATGCCTCTTCCTCTGAAAATCCACGTGTCATGAGATAGAAAATTTGCTCATCACCAATCTTGCCAACAGTTGCTTCATGTGTTATAGTTGCATCTTCTTGATTAATTTCCATGTATGGATATGTATCAGTTTTTGAAGTATCGTCTAATAGTAATGCATCACATCTAACAGTTGATTTAACATTAGTTGCACCTTTTGCAACATTTAGTAATCCTCTATATGTTGAATGGCCATCTGCACGACTAACAGACTTTGATGTAATTTTTGATGTTGTATTAGGTGCTAGATGAACCATTTTTGCACCTGTATCTTGATGCTGACCTTTTCCTGCAAAAGCAATAGAAAGTGTTTCACCATATGCTTTTTCTCCCATTAAATAAATTCCTGGATACTTCATTGTAATTTTACTTCCAATGTTTCCATCAATCCATTCAACTGTTGCACCTTCATATGCATAAGCACGCTTTGTAACTAAATTGTAAACATCGTTACTCCAATTCTGTATTGTAGTATAACGTAATTTTGCATCCTTATGTGCTACTAGTTCTACAACTGCAGAATGCAATGATTCTGAAGAATACACTGGTGCAGTACAACCTTCAATATAATGAACTTCTGAACCTTCATCTGCAATAATTAAAGTTCTTTCAAATTGACCAATATTTTCAGCATTAATTCTAAAGTATGCTTGTAATGGCATATCTACTTTAACTCCAGGTGGAATGTAGATGAATGACCCACCACTCCAAACTGCACTATTGAGTGCTGCAAATTTATTATCTTCTGGTGGAATCATTTTACCAAAATATTTTTTAAAAATCTCAGGATGTTCTTTTAGAGCACTATCTGTATCTAAAAATAAAACACCTTGCTTTGCTAAATCTTCTCTCAAACTATGATAAACAACTTCTGATTCATACTGAGCACCTACACCTGCTAAAAATTTTTTTTCAGCCTCTGGAATACCTAGTTTTTCGAATGTATTTTTTACATCTTCAGGTACATCATCCCAACTTTTTTCTGTTTTTTCTGTTGCCTTAGCATAATAATAGATATTTTGAAAATCGATAGAACTTAGATCAGCCCCCCATGTTGGCATTGGTTTTTTCATAAATACCTCATAAGAACGAAGTCTAAAATCAAGCATCCACTGTGGCTCATCTTTCATCTTACTTATTCCGATCACAGTTTCTTTTGAGAGTCCTTTCTTACTCAAATGGACGTATAATTCAGTTGAATCTTTAAAATCATATTTTGAATAATCCATGTCAAAGTTTTCAGATGTCATAACAAAATTACAACGGCGTTAATATAAAAAACAGAGTAAAATTAGCTATTACTAAATAGGTTAAGCTAAGGAAAATGCTTCTAAGACTGCTTCTACTGAGCCTTTCACAGTATGAATATCTGCAATAATATTTTTGACATTGAATTTTTTTAATTCATCAGCAGTGAAAGGACCTATTGCAATAACTTTAGTTTTTTCCAATAGTTGAATTAGATTTTCTTGAGTATAATCGTTTATCATGATTTCAAAAAATGCACGAACCGAAGATGCACTAGTAAAAATTATTCCATCTATCTTATTTTGAGAGAATAGATCTCTAAAATCATTCCATTCAGTTGGATTATTAAATGCACAAACATCATATAAATAAAGTTCAACAACATTGATTCCAATTTTCTCTAAAAGGTTTTTCAAAAATGGAGTTGATGCACCGCTTCTTGGTATTATAGCCTTTTTCCCTACTGCATTAAGTCTAGTAAAAACTTCACCTACCCCAACAGATGAATATCTTTCTGGTACGTATGCAACTTTGATATTCTCTTGTTCTAATACATCTCTAGTTTTTGGACCAACTGCAATAACAATAGTATTTGTAATAGAGAGCTGAAGTTTTTCAAATTTTGATATCTTTTTTGCACTGTCAATTAATAATGTAACTGCTTTTGAACTCATAAATACAGAATAGTCTGGATTTTCTTTTTCAATAGTATCTAAAAATTCATCAACAATTTTTTCTCCCTTACTAACTAATTGAATAGTAGGAAGTGTTATTGGATTTGCATTTTGTTCTGAAACAAGTTCTATAAATTCTTGGGCATCCTCTTTTGAACGAGTTATTGCTATTGTTTTTCCATCAATCATTTTTTCCACCTAATTGTATCTGAAAGATCAACTACACGACCTATTATAATATTAGTTGGTGGTTTAATCTTATTTCTTTTAATTTTATTAGATATATTAGAAACAGTTCCCTTGATCATTTTTTGTTTAGGTGTTGTACCATTTTGTATAACAGCAACTGGCATATTTTTATCCATTCCACCATCAATTAATTTCTGTGTAATTATTCCAATTCTTGAGAGACCCATCATGATTACTATTGTATCTACTGATTTTGCCAATTTCTTCCATTTTACAACGTCACTTTTCTTTTCAGGATCCTCATGACCAGTTACAAATACAACTGATGATGCAAATTCTCTATGAGTCAATGGTATTCCTGCATAAGTTGCAGAACCTATTCCAGAAGTAATTCCAGGAACTATTTCATATTTAATATTAAATGATTTTAGAAATTCAGCCTCTTCTCCACCACGACCAAAAATAATTGGATCACCACCTTTTAGTCGTACTACAGACTTTTGTAATTTTGCATATTTTACCATTAGTTCATTTGTAGTATTTTGATGAGTAGTATCATCTCCAACTGCACGGCCTACATAGATAGACTTGGCACGTTTTGAAATCATATTAAGAATTTTCTTGCTAACTAATCTATCGTATAATACCACATCAGCTTTTTTGATTAATTCAACTGCTCTAAGTGTAATTAATTTAGGATCTCCAGGTCCTGCACCAACAAGATAGACTTTACCTGTCATTGTTTATTCCATTCCTCCAACTCTTCTCTCCAATTAGAAGCAATATCTTTAACTCCTTTATCTATTAACTCAGTTCCAAGTAATTTTCCTAACTCTTTTGGTTTATCAAGTTCTCCAGTTTTCTCTAAAACAATTGATTTTTTTCCATTCATTGAATAAACTGCAACTTTTAATGTCAAAGAATTAAAATTTGACACTGCAAATGCTCCTACAGGAAATCTACATCCAGAATCTACAGATTCTGACAATGCACGTTCTGCTTCAATTTCCATCCTAGATCTGTAGTGTTCAATTTTTTTTAGCATTTCCAAAGTATTAGAATTATCTTTTCTAGATACAATTGCAAGTGCACCTTGGCCAGGTGATGGTGGGAAATCGTCTGGTGATAATTTTGAAAATTTGACATTGGTTCCAAGTCTTGTTATTCCTGCTTGTGCCAAAACAATACCATCAAACTTTCCATCTGTAACTTTGTTAATTCTTGTTTCAATATTACCTCTAACAGGTTTTACAACTAGATCTGGTCGTTGGCGCATTACTTGTACTGCACGCCTTAAACTACTACTTCCAATAACAGAACCAGATGGAACTGATTTAATATCAAATCCTTCTCTGGTTATAAGAACATCATTAATTGCTTCACGCTTGGGAACACATGCTATTGTTAAATCCGGATCTAGTTTTGATGGAACATCCTTTAGACTGTGAACAGCAAAATCAATTTCTTTTTCAAATACTGCCCTATCAATCTCTTTTTCAAATATGCCCTTTTGTTCCATAGCAAATAATGGTCTTGTATCCGTGTCACCCTTTGTAGTAATTGATTTAATCTCAAATAATAATGATGGATCAATTTTTTGTAATTCCAAAATTACCCAATTTGTTTGTGCTAATGATAATTTACTTCCTCTAGCACCAACTATAAAATTCAATTTTTCACCTGTTTTAATGACAAACCATACGCTCCAAGGGCTTTTCTAATATCAGTATCTGTATGTGCATCAGATAGAAAAATAGTCTCATATTGTGAAGGTGCAATAAAAACACCATTTTTTAAAAGATTTGAAAAAAGTTTTTGGAATTTTTTTATATTTGATTTTTTTGCAGTTTTATAATCAATAACTTTTTGATTTGTGAAAAAAATCTGGAACATTGATGATATTGAGTTTATTGTATGAGGTATATGATAATCAGTTGCTAAATCATCAATTTCATCAACCATGATTCTACAATAACGTTCTAGTTTAGGATATAATTTATTTTTAATTTTATTAATAGTTTTGATAGAAGTTATTGCGGCAGTTACTGAAATAGGATTTCCAGCAAATGTACTTGCTTGATATACCTTACCTGTTGGTGCTAATTTATTCATAATTTCTTTTTTCCCACCAACTGCAGCAATTGTAAAACCATTACCAAGTGCCTTACCTAATGTAGTTATATCGGGTTTTACTTTAAACAATTTCTGTGCTCCTCCTTCGGAAACTCTAAACCCATTTACTACTTCATCAAAAATTAAAGGAACATCATGTTGTTTTGTAATCTTTCTTACATCAGAAAGAAAATTTTTTTCTGGTAATACCAATCCCATGTTTGCAAGAACTGGTTCTATAATGAGACCTGCAACATCTTTATTCTTTGTTAGAATTTTTTCTAATTCATATGAATCATTATAAGGTATAACAAGTGTATTTTTTGAAACTTCATCTAATCCTCCATCTGATACTGATATGCCATTATGTGCAGAACCAGAACCTGCCTTCACTAGAACTGTATCATATGCACCATGATAACATCCTTCAAATTTTATGATCTTTTTCTTTTTTGTAAAACCTCTAGCCAATCTAATTGCAGTCATAGTTGCTTCTGCTCCAGTATTCACTGTTCTTACTTTTTCCATAGAAGGAAAATTTTTGATGATGAGTTTTGATAATTCAATTTCTAATAAAGTTGGAGTAGTGTATAGTGTTCCTTTTTTTAATTGTGAAGACACTGCAGTAATAATTTCTTTCCTAGTATGACCTAAAAGTAGTGCACCATATCCATTGCAGAAATCTATCAGCTTTCTACCATCCTCATCCCATAACAAACTTCCTTGAGAACGTTTGACAAAGAATGGATATGGTTCTATGTATCGTACAGGACTGTTTACACCAGATGGAATGATCTTCTTTGCATCTGAAAATAATTTCCTAGATTTAGTCAATATTCATAATTTACTTATAGGTATTATAATTCTGTAGTTTTTTTAAATTAAAAGTAGTAATTACTCGTTTATTTCACAATTTAGAATCAAATCATTGTTTATCTCATCTACACTCTTGTAGATATCAAAACCATCACCACCATTAATTATATCAAGCCCAGTTCCTCCTTGCAAAATGTCTTCACCTGATTGTCCTTTGATTATGTCACTGCCTGAACCACCTGAAATATTATCATTGCCTTGGTCTCCAAATATTATATCATCACCTTCACCTGATAAAATACAATCATTGCCTTGATTTCCAGAAATTATATCATTACCTTCAAATGAAAAAATTAAATCAGATGAGTTTGTACCAATTAAAATATCATCATCAGCAGTACCTAAAATTAGATTGTAATAAGATATAGAATTACCACATGCTTGAACATTGATGCTTTGAGTTGATGAAAATGAATTTCCAGATTCATCAGTTGCAGTCCACGTAACTATGGTTTCACCAAGTGGGAAGAATTCTGGTGCATCGTTAGAAATTTGAGGATTTACATCAACAGTATCTGAAATAATAGAAATTCCAATATCAATTATGGTTTGTGGTGAATTTGCATCTATAACAATATCAGTTGGAATGTCTAATGTAGGTGCACTTTGATCAATAATTGTAATTTTCTGTGTTACACTTGATGAATTCCCCGATTCATCAGTTGCAGTCCACGTAACTATGGTTTCACCAAATGCAAATGAACCATTTGTATTATTTTTTAATTTTACATCAGTAACAAAGTCAAAAACTTCTGGTTGTGACAACTCAATTAGTGTATTTGTAAATGAAGATGCATCTGCAATAATTTCTATTGGTTGAACTATTGTTGGAGCAGTTGTATCCACTATTTTTATTACTTGCACATCAGACGATGAATTTCCAGATTCATCAGTTGCAGTCCACGTAACTATGGTTTCACCAAGTGGGAAGAATTCTGGTGCATCGTTAGAAATAATTATTTCAGATACAGAATCAATTGCATCAGCAATTCCCAAATTTACTATGTTTTGATCTATAGAAGTTGCTTCATATTCTATATCTATTGATTGAACTATTGTTGGAGCAGTTGTATCCACTATTTTTATTACTTGCATATCAGACGATGAATTTCCAGATGTATCAGTTGCAGTCCATGTAACTATGGTTTCACCAAGTGGGAAGAATTCTGGTGCATCGTTAGAAATGGAAGCAATTTCAACTGTATCAATTGCTATTAGATTTTCTAACGTTATAGTATTTTCAGATTTTGATGTTGCTTCTAAAATAATTTTTTCAGATATCTGAATTTCAGGGTTGGTGGTATCAATTAATGTAAATAATTGTGATATACTAGACTGATTTCCAGATGTATCAGTTGCAGTCCACGTAACTATGGTTTCACCAAGTGGGAAGAATTCTGGTGCATCATTAGAAATGGAAGAAACACCAACTAAATCATAAACAGATGGTACATCAAATTCCACATAATTTGTGTTCTTATCTTGAGCTTCCATTGATATATCAAGAGGAATTACAAATTCTGGTAAAGTTGTATCAACTACTGTGATTATTTGTTCTGATTCTATAACATTGCCACTTTGATCTGTTGCAGTCCACGTAACTATGGTTTCACCAAGTGGGAAGAATTCTGGTGCATCATTAGAAATTTGAGGATTTATTTCTACTATGTCAATTGCAGATGCAACACCAATGTCTACTATCATTCCAGATGAATCATTAATTTCAATCAAAAGATTGTCTGGAATTGAAAGTGATGGTTGTAAAGTATCTTGGAAAGAGATTTGTTGTTGTGCAGTAGAAACATTTCCAGATGTATCAGTTACAGTCCACGTAACTATGGTTTCACCAAGTGGGAAAAATTCTGGTGCGTTATTTTCAATTAAAATGATTTCAACATTATCAATTACACGTGGCACATCTAATTCAATTGTATTTTCACTCATACTTGATGCCTCAATAATAATATCGCCAGATACTAAAATTCTGGGATTGGTTGTGTCTACAATCGTAATTATCTGTGATGCATTTACAATATTACCATAATTATCAGCTACAGTCCACGTAACTATGGTTTCACCTAATGAATAATCTTTAGGTGCATCATTGGAAATAGAGGAAATTCCAGAAATATCTTCAGAAATTATATCCCCTATATTCTCAATATTAGTAGTTTCATCAATAGCTTCAACAATAATGTCATCAGGCAAAATTATAGATGGTGATGTAGTATCAACTACAGTAATATTTTGAGATTGTGTAGAAGAGTTTCCTGATTCATCAGTGACATTCCATGTGACTATGGTTTCACCAAATGGAAACTTAGATGGTGCATCGTTCATAATATCAACTTCTTGTATATCATAAATTTCAGGATAATCAATTGTTGTAATTATACCATTAGATGTTACTGCTTCTAATATTATATCATTAATTATAATAACTGGTGTTATAGTGTCAACAACATTAATCAATTGTTCTGTATTCACAGAATTTCCAGATATATCAGTTGCAGTCCACGTAACTATGGTTTCACCAAGTGGGAAGAATTCTGGTGCATCGTTAGATAATGTATCTATAGCAATGTTGTCAATTGCTGTTGGTTCAAATAAAATAACTGGATTTTCACTGATGTTTATGGCCTCAAATACTATATTCTCAGGTTGAATAATTGTTGGATTATGTGTATCGTTTAATTGAATAATTTGTTCGATTGTAGAAACATTACCCATAACATCAGTTACAGTCCACGTAACTATGGTTTCACCAAATGAATAGGTTTCAGGTGCATCACTAACAATTGATATTATACCAACAGCATCAAATGTATTAGGTTGACTAAGTCCAATTATGTTTTGATTTAATGATCTTGCTTCGCCTACAATTCTTGGTAATTGTGATATTTCAGGAGGAGTGGTATCTTGAACAGTAACAGTTTGTGGTGCTATTGACATATTTCCTGAACCATCAATTGCAGTCCAAATTATTGTAGAAATTCCAAGTGGGAATTTTTTAGGGGCATTATTTAATAATGATAAAATTCCACTTTCATCTTCAGCTGTGGCATAACCAATTTTCACACTAGTTAATCCACCAGTTGCTTCAACTATAACATTCTCAGGCACAAAAATTACTGGTTTAACAAAATCATTTAGAATATAAATTGGTGGTGGCAATATCACTTCAGGTTCAACTAAAACTTCAGGTTCAACTAAAACTTCAGGTTCAACTAAAACTTCAGGTTTTTCAATAATTGTAGGTATTACAAGTGATGTTTCAAATTTTTGAATTCTATGTGAATTAGTATCTACAACAAATACATATCCATCATTTGCAACTAATACATCCTTTGGTAAATTAAACTGGCCATTTCCCATACCATATTGCCCCCATTGTGTAAGAGTTAATCCATTTTGATCTAGATGAACAATTCTGAAATTTGCAGCATCTACTGCATATAGATTACCATTTTTATCAATATCTATACCTGAAGGTGTTACTGTAAATCCACCAACATTCCCATCAAAACTTGCAATAAGTTCATTATCAGAATTAAATTTTACAATTTTCTTAAGTTTAATATCAGCAACAAAAATATTTCCAGTTTCATCAATAGCTATATCTATAGGATTTAGAAATTTGGAATCACTGATTCCTTTTTTTCCAAACTCTGAAATGTATTCACCTTCCAAGGTAAATTTCTGGACTCTATTGTTTCCTGAATCAACCACAAATAAAACTTCATCACTAATAAAAAGACCTGATGGGGAATTAAACTGACCATTGTATTTTCCGGGTTCCCCCCATTGTGATACAAAATTTCCATCTAGATCAAATTTCTGTATTTTATTTAGTTTGTTATCTGAAACAAAAACAAAGTTTTCTGAAACTGCTATTCCTTGTGGTGAATTAAATTCTCCTGCTCCAGAACCATTCATTCCCCATGTGTTAATAAAATTTCCTGAACTGTCAAAAATCTGAATTCTAGAATTTCCAAGATCTGTTACATAAATACTGCCGTCATTACCTTCTGCTATACGTTGTGGAAAAAGAAAATTCGATGGCTCTGTTTTCCCAGATTGCCCCCAATCTAGTTCAAATGAATGGTTTCCAATTCCATATGATTGTGGGGATAATGAAATGCCTAATACTAATACTGACAATAGTATCACTGCTGATATTACTATGCGCATCAAAATTTACTGTTAATTTTACAAAAAGATCAGGCATGTAAGTATTTTTTATGATTTTTGTCAAATTCAATATGAAAATTAAAATGCTATTTTACGCCTGAAATTAGAACGGTTTATTCACATCTCTAGTAAAAACATAACTTGTCAAAGCAATCATTATGAAACTAAATGACACTAAAATTGAAATACTTAGTAGTGCAGACCATCCCTCTACATATCCAGACATCATTTCTCGTACCAGTATTACAGTATAGCTAACAGGATTAAATGCCGCAATTGATGAAAGCCAATCTGGCATTAAAGCCAGAGGAAAAAGTGCTGGACTCAGTAAAAATAATGGCATTCCAAGAAAATTAATTATTCCCCAAAACGTTTCTTGAGATTTTGCTGCAGCTGCAACCATAACTGATATTCCAGAAAATCCAATTGAGAATAAAATTACAATTGCCATGATAGGTCCTATCATCCATAAATTTGGCATAGTAACTCCTATCGCAAGTGCAATACCCAAAATCAAACTTGCTTGGAATGCAGCAATCAAAGAAATTGCAAGCATTTTACCAAGTGCAATTGATGATCTTGAAATGGGTGATGTTAATGCCTTGTTCATGAATCCATATCGTCTATCCCAAAGTGTATTAACACCACCAAAGATACTTGTAAAAATTGCAGTTAGTATTATAACACCTGGTGCCATAAATTCAATATACTCACCATCAAAACCAACTGACTGAATAAGTGGCTGTGTTCCTGCAAAAATGTTTCCCATCACAATTATCCAGATTGCTGGTTGAATCAATCTGATAATAACACCACTCTTTGACTTTCTGTAGCGTTTCATCTCACGCCAAAAAATTGCATAGGTATCAGATATGATCAAAGTCCTCTTCTCCTGTTTAAATTGAATTCTTTTCGTTTGTTTAATTTTTGAGTGGTATCATCTCGTAAGTTGTGTCCAGTATATGATATGAAAACATCATCTAGTGTTGGTTTGTTTAACGATAATGAATCAATCTCTATATTCATTTCAGATGTGGTCTGAAAAATTTTAGGTATTACTTCTGAGCACTGAGATGACTTTATTATAATTTCTCCCTGTTTTCTAGTTACTTGATTTACAAATTCTAGTTGCTTAATTCTATTAATTAATTCATCTTGCTTTGCAATTCCATTAATTAATGAAAATGAAATCATGTCACTTCCCATTGCATTTTTCATAATTTCAGGCGTGTCAATAACCTGAATTTTTCCATAATCAATTATCCCTACACGATCACAAAGCTTGTCAGCCTCTTCCATATAGTGAGTAGAAACGAAAAGTGTCATATCGAATTCTTTGTGTATTTTTCTAATGTATTCCCAGATCTTTCTTCTTGTTTGTATATCAAGGCCTACTGTAGGCTCGTCTAGAAAAAGCACTTTTGGTCTATGTAAAAGGCCACATGCAATGTCGAGTCTTTTTCTCATACCACCAGAATAAGTAATCGCGGCTTCATTCTGTTTTTCTTCAAGCTCAACTAGAGATATCACTTCATCAATTCTAGATTGCACTTTCTCCTTTGGCATCTGACTGATTCTAGATTGAAAAATTAGATTTTCTCTGCCAGTAAGATACTCATCGACACCAATTTCCTGTTGAACATATCCTATATTCTCTCTAACTTTCTTTCCCTGTGTAACTACATCGAATCCTTGTACTGATGCGTTTCCAGAAGTAGGTTTTAACAATGTTGTAAGGATCATCATTGTTGTACTTTTTCCCGCTCCATTTGGTCCCAAAAATCCAAAGATTTCACCTTCTTCAATTTGAAATGAAATATTGTCTAATGCCTTAAATTTTTGAAATCGTTTTGAAAGCAAGTCTACTTTAATTGCATGCATGATTGATGGTAGAATTTAGATTATAACACCATTACGAATTATATTATAAATATTGTAAGAAACTAAGAAACTTCATGCGGGGAAATACAATTATGTATATTATTGGAGTTGGCGGTTCCACACTTATTGCTGCATTTGGTGCAATTATGGCGTTCGGGTGAAATTATGTCTATCACAAATAATCTTACATTCAAAGCGCTTCTAACAACTATGGGAAGAAAAACTGGAAAGGAACATTCCGTATGGGCTAAGGCAGTAACTTACAATGATATGATTTATTTTTCAAGAAGAAATTCAAATAGTGATTGGTTAAAAAATGCAATTGCTAATCCACAGGTTAAAGTTGAATTTGATGGGAGAAAAATTTCAGGTAGTGCTAGATTAATTGATGATGAAGATTTGGCTAGAAAAATTTCATGTATAAAATATACAGAAAAAAATAGACAGGAAGAATCTAGAGTTGTTTTAGAAGTAAACCTATCTAATGAATAATCTCATACAATATGAACAATTGTAGATAAACCTCGACGATCAAGCTCTATATCGTCCTTTATTTCACTTACAATTATAGTAAATGAAATTACATCGCGTTGATTACATGCTTCTGCGTTAAGCTTTAGATGAATATCCATAAGATCATATTCTGTTTCAGAAATGCTAGTTTCATCAAAAAATGCTTTTCCTGTAGTTTCAATTCTGAATTTTTGATCTTTTTGGTGAAAACCTAATTTTGTTTTTCTGCCTTCACGGCCAGCAGCCTTTACATGAATATCAATTATTCCAGGTTTTGCCATGGTGTATTCAGATTTTTGATTTACAAAAACACCTATTTGAAATGGTTTTCCTGCAGTTGCCTCAGCCATTTTTTGAATTCCGTCATTCATTACAACATCAACAGCTTTGATTGATTGTGGAATTTTTGCAAGCCAATTGTTAGTTTTTTCAATAATAGCTGTAATTTCACTTCTTCTTTTTTTGTCTTCATCTATGGGGATTTCATTTCTCTTGGTGTACAAATCAACCCATTCAAGATAACTCCCAGAAATATCTTCTATAAAATCAATACATGTTCTTTTGTAATCTGTAACGTTATCAGTTCTTTCAGATGCATCATCTGTTCTCATTCCATCATAATCCATTGGCATTGCCATGATTTTTAATAATTTCTTGTTCTAAAAAACTAATCTAAATAAGGTGTTAGTTTTGAAATAATTGTATATGTTATTTACAGTAATTACTGAAGATTTACAAAAAGAACTAAAAAAAAACTTTGCACAGATTAGATTCCAAATTAAGAAAAATCCTGCAATTGCATATAAAGAAATTTTAGAAATTGGAAAGAGAGTTGGTAAAAAATATAATATTGAATTACTTGTAAATTTTCCTCATGTAGGAAAAATTGATAAATTTGACATGTATGGTAAACAAGATTTGAGTTTTCTTATAGATAAAGAAAAAAGAAGATTCCCAATTGATCGCAGTATTATCAAAGAAAAAGCAAAAGAAATTCTAGGTGATGTCAAAACTGAAGATGCATACATGTATGAAGATAAAGAAGGAGCCAGAATAATTTTTAATGATAATATCCAAGATAAAATTGATATTTTACCTCATTCCCTTCATGTATGGTATGAATTTACACCACAGGTAACTGAATTTTGTAATTGGCTTTTAGAAAATGTATATTTGTTGAAAGAAAGTAAAAACTAGGTTTCTTCTAACTGATCTAAAATATCCTTTACTTCATAATTTTCATAATCTATTTTTAGTATTTTTTTACAACAATCTATTACTTTGTCATCTTCTTTGAGAAATTGATAAATTCTTAGTTTTAGAGAAAGTGCTTCTATATCATATTCATCAATTTCTAAAACCTTCTCAATATAATGAAGTGTTTTCTTTTCATCATGTAGAATATAATACATACTGCCCATAATGAAAAGAAAATCTGGATCTTTTGAAAACTTTTCTTCTATAGTATTTGCAAATTGAATAGCTTCTTCATATTCACCATTCTCTATAAATTTTCTTAGTTTTCGTTTGGGATGGTTAAACAGTCCAGTCATTTTCAAATTAATTTAGAATCATAATAAATTTAACAAATAATTTTAGGATATTTTCAATACTCCATTAGAAATTAACCATTGTATTCCAGTAACAAATGCTTTATCGTCAATTTGTCCATCAGCCCACCATTCAGCATTATTTTTTACCCAATTAGGTATTGTATTGGTTCCAGTACTAGAACCTTGAACTGTATCAGGTATCTCCATAACATCATTATTAATCAACCATTGAAGACTGGTAACAAATGCAGAATCATCTATTTGATCATCAGCCCACCATTCAGCATTATTTTTTACCCACTTTGGAATATTGATATTATCAGAACCAAATGTTTGAATTTGTTTAGGTTTTTCATCAGCAATATTCACATCAAACGTTATGTAACCTGCATCCTCACCACTAGGAGCAATCATTTCAGGACCAAAACCGTACACCATTATTGCAAATTTTGCTATACCTGGTTCTTCTTCAGTAACAATAGTTCGATAAACTTGCCCTGATGTTGTGAAAAGCTTTTGTCTACCCTCATCACCTGCTACTGAACGGATTTGGTCGCCATTATCATCAACAACCCAAATATCATAATGGATTTCGTTAACAAATTCAGTTGGATTATAAGTTCTCATGAAATTTATGAACAATTCCATATCACAGCCAGGAAGAGGATTTGGAGGACCGTATTTGAGATCAATAATAACTGAATAAGAATTAGTTGTTTCGTTAACTGATACTTTATCATAATCAGTTGGACATCCCAGTGTAACTTGGTTTGATTCAGTTGATTTAATTTGTGCGAATGGATCTGAGGTAACATTATTGTCATACTCTAATAATTCAAATTCATATTCAACTGGTGGAACACCTGAACTTACATGGACATATGTCTTAGCTTTAACAGGAAATGGAAAGTCATCTACAATCCAAACCTGACTTTTTACACCACCTGTCTTCCATTGCATTAAAACTGTTTCAAAAGTATCAGCTGGTGTGGTAATAGTTTCAATTGCAGTTGGAAGTACTTGTTCTCCACCAATGTTAGCAATCTTTCCCCATGATGCTGCAGAAAATTCTTTCGGTCCTTTACCTGTTAAATCAGCTATTTCTTTTGTTGCAAAAGCTGATAACCAAGCAACTGATGTTTTGTAAACACCACGATATGGTGAAATATTATCAGAACCCCCAGTTGGTTCTGGAGCAATATCACCTACATGCATTTCACCTTTAATTATTTTCCTTCCATCCTCTACCATTACTTGAATAATATATTTTTCTTCAGTTTCATATGTTCTCTTATCATTAACCCACATTGACATAATAAAATTAGTACAATCTTTGTAGTCAGTATGGCACATTTCATATTTAAAATAGTTACCAACCTCTAGACCCTCACCAGCGTACCACGATCCATCAAGATTGACACCGCCCGCTTGAATTTGTGCAAATGATTGTTGATATGCAAAAGGAATTATTAGTAATATTGCAAAAATTGGAATTATTTTTCTTGGATCCACAGAATCAAACCTAAATTTACTAAGATAAATGTTTCATAAAAATTAACTAGACGAAGAAAAGAAAAAAAGGAAAAAGATAAAGTTTCTATGATAGTTGGCTTACTGCTTCTTTACAGATGTCAGTATTACATTTACAGTCATGGCTACATATGCAATGACCTTGCATTGCACAATCACATGAATAATCTGGATCGCCTGAATCTGCTTCACAGCCGCATGCTTGATCTGTCATAGGAAGTTTACATTAGACTTGGTTTTAAGAGTTTTCGATATTTCCAAACAGCGTTATGTAATATGCTTAATCTTTAAGCAGCCCATTTGCAATTGATGTCAAGGCACTGATATCAGATTCAAGTTTAACAATATCATTTTCTAAATCAAATCCAGTTTTCAAAATATGAATAAACTCAGGTAATTTGTTTGGTGTGTCTTTAATTTTATAGAAATTATTGCGATTGACATTTCCTAAATAAAAATAGCAATCAGATAATAATGAATTTTTAATTAAATAGTCAGCTTTATTTTTGATAATTTTTGAATGATTGTTTTTCTCAATCATGTCAGAAAATCCTTGAGTAGATTTTAACATTCTGGATAAAAGTGAATTAGTAGATCTTTCAAATCCAATACATTCAGTAATTAATGATAAAGAATCATTTAACGTGTTAGGTTTTAATTTTCTAATTGAATTTAATGTATGAACTGGGCAATTTTGTTTATTGTTTAGAGACAATACTGCATCAATAAGAAAATATGCAGCACATTTAACCCAACATGATGTAAAAGGATCTGATATGTCTAAACCATTTTTGGCTTTGACTAAACACACTTGTGATTCAACAATACATTTTCTAGAATATGCTTGTGAAATTGAACTTTTTTTTTCGTTAATTTTGGATAGAAACATTTTCAATTCCCATTTTGGATCTGAAATTATCTCTAAATTATCATATTTAATTAAAATCTCTATTCTAGATTCATTAAGATTTGCATGATGTAATCTTACAAATCCATTGTCAATCTGAACTACTGAATCAGAATTGTTTGTATTATCGAATATAATAATATTATAATCACAGCAATCATAATGGACTTTTTGTGCTCTACAACCACCTAATGCAATTGGGTATTCCATTAAAGATAATTCCTTTAAAAATAATTTAAAATCCATGTTATTCATGGAATATTATTTTCTATAAAGTAAAGAACTCACTAATTTTTACTAAACAAGTAATCCAAAACACTTGCTTTAAATTGTGAAACATAGTGATTTTTTCAGCTCCTATAGTGTAGTCCGGCCAAGCATATTGCCCTCTCAAGGCAGTGACTCGGGTTCAAATCCCGATGGGAGCATATTCATTTATGACCTATTCTATTATTATGTATGCAACTTCGAAATTTAAAATTAAAAGAACAGTATAGATCTGATAGAGATAATATTATTACAGATTTTTTTATTCCATGTTTAAGCAACTGCATACAATACGATAGAGCAATTGAATATGTTACATTACAAGGTTTGTCAACACTTTCACTAGGATTTCATAATTCTACACCAAGCGCTAGAATTAGAATGATCACTGGACATCAGTTTAAAATTAGTGATTTGAATACAATGTCAAAACTTTTTTCAAACAATGGAAATACTAGAATTAATTTTAAACCAAAATTGATTAGAGGTGCAAAACTTGAGGTTATAAGAAAACTGATTACATCTGGCAATCTAATGATTAAAGTGGGAATACCTAGTTCAGAAAATGTTGACGGTTCATTTTCTGAAAAAATTGGAATTTTTCAAGATGTAAACGGAGATGCAGTAGCATTTTCAGGAACATCAAACGTATCATTTGATAATTACAATAGAAATTTTGAATCAGTTGATGTTTTTACATCATGGAATGATAAAACACGAGTAGAAACTAAAAAGGAAGATTTTGAGGATCTATGGTCTAATGAAACGAAATCTGTTTCAATCTATGATTTTGAATATGCGGAAAAACATAATCTTCTCAAATATTCATCTGAATGGGCAGTTAACATAAATTAATTCTAAAATTTGAAATCTTTCATTTGTAAATCAGATTTATTTTCTAAAAAAGTCATCTTTGATATCTTATAATATATGACCTCACCACGTCTCTCTATTACTGCTATAATTGGTTCTTTTCCCATCTGTGTTATTTCAAAAATATTTTTTTGAATTTGTCCAATCTTCTCTTGTGTACCTTCATTTAATGCGAATACAAGATATTTTGCAGATTTTGTTCCAAAATTACCACGTTCATAAACTCTAAAATCAGAACCAAAACCAAATCCCTCTTTAACTACATAACCACGAGTTCTTAAATCACGAAAAATTAGGAATTTTGTAAAAATATCTGCGTCTGATTTAATGCAAATTTGCATTAAATTATCAAAATCAATTATGGATTTATTTTTAATGAGTTTTAGTTTTTTTAAATATAATAAATATAATGTTTCGATCATATCTAGAAAGTAGTTATCATTGTCAGTTCCTCCATATCCTTTTTGTTCTAATTCATTTTTCATTTTTTGGTTTTTTATTATTGTTTGATTTTTTATGAGATCTCCAGATACTTGAAAATCTAAATCAAATGACATATTGATTAAATAAAGAATTTCCAATATAAGAATAAAGATGATTTATGAATAAAGACCTGAAAATTAACCTTATTTTCTAACCGTTAAAATAGGGTAGTTAAATTTTCAATATTATGCATGGAGCATGTTATAGACAAGGTAGAGGACAACCTTATGCGAATACAAGGCATATCAAAGGTAAACCACAGATTAAGATTGCCAAATTTAATAGTGGAAATGCCAAAGGTGACTATGATGTTTGTGTTCAATTACTAATTAACGAAAAAATTCAGATTAGACATATGGCTATAGAAGCAACCAGATTAGCTGCTAACAAAACCTTGGAAAAAGTAACTGGAGAAACTGGATATTCATCACGTCTAAGAATCTACCCACATGTAAGACTTAGAGAAAATAAAACAATTGCAGCGGCAGGTGCTGATAGACTTTCAGAAGGAATGAGAAGATCATTTGGTAAAGCAAACAGTCTTGCAGCAAGAGTAAGACAAGGACAAGTCATAATGGAAATGAATGTAAAAAAACAACATTTGGAAGCTGCAAAAAAAGCATTGAGAGGTGCATGTGTTAAACTCCCAGGTACACCAACAATTAAGGTAATAGAATTAAAAAAATCAAAAACCTAATTTTTCTAGAAAATCTTTTTGTTTCAGTTTGATCATATCAAGAAACTCTAAAAATTCATTTGTTTCAGGATTTCTTCCTAAAATCCTTCTATGCTGATAATAAAATGAATTGTATAAACGTCCAATCAATATTCCATAGCTTAATGATTTAGAATCTAGAGAATTAAGTGATGATATAATTTTTGTAATTTCATCATTTTTTGCAAAAATTTCATCTAGTTTATCAGATATTATTACACGAATTTTATCATTCATGAGTATGATATAACTATGTAATTAAAAACAATATTGGAAAAATCATTACGCTTTAATATCCTATTTTTAATTTAACGATTGAGCAGTCGTCGTATAGTTTGGTTATTATTCTAGCTTGCCAAGTTAGTGACCCGGGTTCAAATCCCGGCGACTGCATTCTAGTTTCAAGGTGTTTTTAATCCATTTCTTATAATTTCTAATGCACTCATTGCTCTTTCAGGTTTTGGTAATTGAATCATGAAAATTTTCTCTGGGGATTCTTTTGATGCTATTGAAATCATTGTATTTTCAGCTAGTGCCTCAAAAAATTCCATATTTTCATTTGCGTTGATCAAAATATTTTCCTTTATTCCTCCATGTGAAAATGTAAGTGACATTTCAACAAAAACGTGTCCAAGACCATCCTGAAGTATGTTAAGATTTGTATCAACTACTAATGGTTTTCCTGCAACCGTTGTTAGTATGTCATCAAATTTTCTTCCATTAAACTCAACACATGGAACACTTTTTCCTTCAAAGTCTTGAATTGATAAATCCTTATGAGACTTTTCTAGAAGATTTTTTAATTCAGGATCTGACAATTACTTTCTCAATAATTTTGGAATTATTTTATCACCCGCTTTTACTAAAAATGGGGTTATGATTGCAGTAATAATTGTAATAATACCAATTAATGGGAACAAAAATGCACTGACAACACCAGCATCTACTCCAACTTTGATTATAACAATAGAAAATTCTCCACGAGGTGCTGCTAATGTAAAGGCTGATCTTAATGATTTTCCTCTTTCTTGTCTGAAAATAAAATTGCCTAGTAAATTTCCACCAAATTTCATAGATAATGCAACGACGATTAAGGCTATTGCAACAAAAATATAATTTTCAAGCTGACTTACGTCCATAAGAGCACCTACAGATACAAAAAATATGGCTACAAACATATCTTTAATTGGACTAGAAAGTATTTTTGAGACTTCAGCAGATTTTGATTCTGCAATAAGGACTCCCGCAAGGAATGCACCTATAGCAACAGACAATCCTACAATATTTGCTAATAATGCATAACCAAAACAAACACCCAAAATCGCCAAAAGTAGAATTTCTCTATTCTCAGCACTAGCAACTCTGTCAACCAGTTTTGGAATAGTCCGTATCCCTACTGTAAAAGTACCTACAATTAAGATACCAGCGACAACGACCACTGCAATAATTCCTTCTATTGATACATTACCTACTAATGCAATTGATTCAAGTGATGCAATTAGAATTACTGCTATTACATCTTCTACAATAAGAATTCCTAAAACAAGAATTGACGATTCTTTTTTAATTTTACCTGATTCTTCTAAGACCTTGACAATTATAGCAGTACTACTTATTGATAATGCAGCTGCTAAGAATAATGAATCCATGAAGGCTAATCCCATGCTAGTACAAACAAAGAACACTATTCCTAATGTCATGAACAGACCTAACGTTCCTACTCCAATAGCCACTTTTCCAATTGATCGTATCTTTGCAAATGGAAATTCAATTCCAATAACAAAAAGTAATAAAATTACACCAATTTCCGCAAATAGATTCAATGCAGAAATATCAGACAATAATCCAATTGTTCCTGTATTTGTACTATTTCCATTTTCTGATAAAACCGAAGTCCATAATGGAGATAATGGTCCTATTAGCATTCCTGCAAACAGATAGCCTATGATTAATGGTTGGCGAATTTTAAAAAATGCTAATGTGACTATACCTGCAAGAATCATAATTATTGCTAAATCAGTTACAAATGTATCATGAGGCATTTGTATTGGATTAAATTTATCTACAAGATTCCATATTCCGCCAGTAAGTGAAGATTGTAAATTTCCATCAGATTCAATTTGGAGAAAATAGTTTTGCATCTCTTAATTAAGAACGAATTCCTTAAAACAATTTACAGGATAATGGCTTTATTATCAATTTTTGTATGATTGATATACTGGGATGATGATCAGAGTGACTGATTTATGAGGAAATAAGCTCTGGGGTATCTGACCAGGTTGGTAATTTCAAAAGAACCTATATTATTAATAGTACCGTACTTTACAGTACTATATGTTAGAATGTGAATACTGTGAACAACACTTTATCGAGACTAGAAATGGATTGGTCGAAAAAACCTTCCATGAACTACTTCATGATCCTGAAACTGTCAATAAGTAATCTCGATAACTACTATTTTATTTTATATGGAACTTTTTTAATCAGTAAAATACTGATTATCTAATATGGTAGTAAAAAAAGAAAGAACAAAAAGTACTACCAATAAGAGTAAGACAAAAAAAATGCCTGGTATAAAAAGAGAACCAAATACAAATCAACTGTTAAAAAAAGTAGCTGCAGTTTCTGATTCAACAAAAACATTATCAAAAGAAATAAAATCAATGACAAAAGTTTTTGCTGATAATCAAAAAATCCTGATTTCTATGAAAAAAATGATAGATACACTTGGTTCAACAATGGAACAAATTCAAAAACAATCAAAGCAAATAAACATAATCGAGGAAGATACACAAAGATTATTCTCAGGATTAAATGAGGTAAAAGCAAATACAGGAATAGTAACCAGATTAAATGAGCAAACAAACAGTCTTCAAGAAAAGATTAAAAAAATTGAAGATTCACAAAAAACATCCCCAAATACTAAAGAAATAATCCAATCTGTAACACAAAGTGCTGATTCAATAAAAAATAATTCAAAAATGATAATGAAGATAGCTGATAGAGTGGATGATGTTAAAGAGCAAATTAAATCAGTTTCAAGTAAAACTGTTTCCTCATCTGGAATTACAAATAAAATGGATGAATTAAGAAAAAGTATACAATCCATAACTAATAGAACAGGAATTATTAGTGATGATATGTCAAATCTAAAAAACGAAATATCAGGAATTATAAAAAATCCTGATGCTGGTTCTGTTATAGGAGATGGAATGAAGACATTCAAATCACAAATAGAAGAAAAAATCTCAAGTTTATCAAATATCATAGATAGATCAGATGAATTAGCCTCAGAATTTCATAAAAAAACAGACAAGGTATTTCAAGAATTACAAGGAATCAAAAATGTTACAAACAAAGCAGCAGATGATTCATCAAAAGAAGTTATTGCACTTTTGAAATTATCTGAATATCAATCAAACATAAGAATGCAAGCAGAGTCAAAATATGGTGAGATTAAGGATATTGAAAAAATGACTGAGCAAACAACGGATATTGTAAATTTGTTTGATAAATTATCGATTGAAGCAAATGAAAAAATCCCATTACCACATGAAGTAAGACAATGGTCAGTAGGAAAGATTTTTGATTGTGCAGATAAATGGGAATTAAGATTTTCTGATGTATTTAATGTCTTAAAAAACAATTTAGGTAATGATCTATTGAAAGAAACAATACGAATAAAACAAGTTCGAGATATTTTTGGTATTAGGGCAGTTGATGAAGTAAGAAACGAACTAAATATTTCTTAGACATCTTTTGATAAATCGTATTCATTCATTTGTTGTTTCTTTTTGTTTAATACAGCAAATATAGCAAGTAATGCTGCAATCCAAATTGAACTAAAGATTATGTTAGAAAAACTAACATACATGTAGGGAATTGCATCAGATAGATTTTCTTGTAAAACTTCTGCTCTCTCACGAATATCCGTTATTCCAGTATGATATGCTGCACTGTCAGTTGGTACTGCAGTAATCTTTTCAGCACTAATTATCATTGTATCTAGATCAGTTTGAATCCTTACAAAGTTTGTTGTGTCAGTTGGAAATATCCAAACTGGATTCCCGTTAGCTGGAAGATTATCTTTGATTGCGTTAAGATCTAATAAGATTGATTGAGGATCAGATGATGCCATAATTCTATCCAAGAAGCCAACTGACATGTCAATTGGATACACATCAGTACTGTATCCTACAAATGACATATATCCACCAATTACAATTATTGCGAAAATACCAACAAGTGCTAGTTTGTAAAAATTATTTGCCATCTTTTCTTCCTTTGTTATTTTATGGTCACTAAACTTTGGTCTTTTATATCTTGTATGTGAAAAGCTAATCAAGGCTATGTAAAAGAAACCTACTGTCTGCAGTCCAATTATAGGAACAAAAATTGGATTATTGGAAAATATTGCAATAAATATTCCTAATATGCCATATACTGCAAAAAATAGTTCTAAAAGTGTAGTTTTTGTGAATGGAAGATTATATGCCTTGTCTCTCCAATCATCATCATTTTTTACTATACCATATTTTGGTGTTCTTAGAAATTCATTTTTCTTACCTATTACACCATCAAATACGGCAACTGTGTTATTTACAGACATCCCAATTGAATAAACAAGAAGATATGGTAACACCTTTGCATGGGCCTTCCAGTTTTTTTTGTACATTTTATGAATTACAAGAAGATATGCACCTGGACCCATTGCAAGATATGTTGCTAATGTTACTGCAGGTAAGAAACTTACAATGTAAAGATTTACTTCTGATGCAAGAAGGATTGGAAGTGTGATGAACTGTATAAGCATTAGTGGAAATACAATATGTCGTGTGAGTTGAATAAATGCTTGTAATTTTGCATCAAATGTAATTTTTCTTTTTAGAAGTATGCTTCCAAGTAATTTAATTGCACATTGTATTGATCCTTTAGCCCAACGAAATTGTTGTCTTTTTGCACCATTCATTTGAACAGGTAATTCTGCATCAACAACTATGTCTGGAAGGAATAAACATTTCCAACCTTTCATCTGTGCTCTGTAACTTAGATCCAAATCTTCTACAAGAGTTGCAGTATGCCATCCTCCAGCATCATCGATACATTCTTTTCTCCAAATTCCTGCTGTACCATTAAAATTCATGAATAGATGTGAATTGCTTTTAGCTTTTTGTTCAATTAAGAAATGAAAGTCTAAATTTAAAGCCTGTGCTTGAGTAAGTGCTGAATAGTTTTCATTCACATGCCCCCATCTACACTGAATAAGTCCAATTTTTGAATTTGTGAAATGTGGTATTGCTTTTTTTAGATACCATTCTGGTGGTATAAAATCAGCATCAAATATTGCAACAAAGTCACTTGTAGTTGATTTCATTGCATGCTTAAGTGCTCCTGCTTTGTAACCTTCTCTTGTTCCTCTTCTTACATGTGATATATCAAATCCTTGACTTTGATATTTGAGAACAGTTTGATGCATCATATTTACTGTATCATCATCAGAATCATCTAAAATCATTATTCGCATTTTTTCTTTAGGATAATCCTGTGCACAAACAGCGTCTACTAATCTAGTTGCAACATATTTTTCATTGTATATAGGAAGTTGTATTGTTATTGTTGGTTCACCTATATCAGATGTAAAATTTTCATCTTTTCTTCTACTAGATAAGAACGCTAAATAATAGAAATTACATGTATAGCCAATTATGACAATTGCACAAAATAGAAAAATTTGGAATACAAACTGTGTGAATGGATTACCTTCCATGATCTAACACTTTTGAGTGTATTTGGCTATTTATATTTGAAATCAGGTATTATTTTTGTTCAAATATCTTAATTGCTTCTGGAGGACAAACTCCTTCACATGCTAAACAAAATATACAATCTGGCTCTCCTTGCATAAGAGGTTTCTTTGCAGAGCCGGCATTTCCAGGAAACTCTGCCCATTCATAAACTCCTACTGGGCATGCATCAATACATGCACCATCACCCACACAAATATCGTAATCAACTGAAACAAATTCTCCCCATACACCCATCACTTTATTATCACTTCCAACACGACCCCAAGTTCTAATCTCATACTTAGATGGAGCTGTAAAAGATGCAGAAGGTTTCATCTTTGATTTGTATTCAACATCAATTGGTCCATCAACTGGTTCATTTCCATCACGCTTTATTTCATTCTTAATATCACCAGAAGATGCAACTTCTACTTTTTCCTCAACAGGTTTTGGTTTTGCATCTGGAACAATTTGTGCAAGTGGTGTAAGTTCTTCCAATCTAATAAATGCCTGATCTTCAGAAATTTTTTCTGTTTTGATAAGTGATTCAGTCATTTTATCAGATAATATTGTATTTCTCAATATAGTATCAATAATCATTTTTGCAAAATGATCTGCTTTTTTCCTATAATCTGAAATCCAATGAGGATCACCGAATTTGTCTAATGGAAAAATTTGATATATTATATCAACAACTTCACCAGAAACAATTTCAACTGTAATACTAAGATCTACTTTTTCATAATCACGTGAATATTTGTCTGGCATGTTTTCCTCAGTCCAATTATATGTTGCAAAAATTCTATCTGCATACATATCCATTTCAAAAGTATTCTTAAGACCATCATGAATTGATTTCATTTCAGCAGGATCATCTAATTTTATAGGTAATCTATAGAGACCTAGTTTGTAACCATGTAAAGGATAAACTCCTCTTTTGGCAGTAGGAGATTCCATTGTATATACTCGGTCTTTTAGTAATAGTGACATCTGATACACATTAGTGGAAATTAGTTAAAAACCTTTCAAAAAACGTGTGAAACTACCACAAGCTCTATAATTTTTAAATAATGAATATTAGAGAGATCTGCGTGAAAGTAAAGAATGTAGCTATAGTAAGTAAATTTGGCTCAAAAATATCAGAGGATGCAGCAGTGGTTATTACAAAAAAACTTGTTGATAATAACTCAAAAGTAATTACTATTTCACCGATTCAAGTTTCAGGTGCAAAACAAGTAGAATCACTAGAAGAATTATCTAAAATGAAATTAGATTTAGTTATTACACTTGGTGGAGATGGAACAACACTAAGAGCTTTTAGAAATCTGCAAAATGAAACACCTATTTTGACAATAAATGTTGGAGGTAATAGAGGAATTCTTTCTGAAATTACATTGAATGAATTTGATAAGGCATTGGAAAGTATTAATAAAAATAAAATTTGGTTAGATAAAAGAACTAGAGTAGTTGCTTCATGTAACGGTGAAGAATTTTCACCTGCATTAAATGAAATCTATGTTAATAGAAAAAATCTAACAAAGACCGCAGAGTTTGATATAAAATTCCAGAATGATACTGTAAAACAAAAAATGGATGGTGTAATAATTTCCACACCTAGTGGTTCTACTGGACACTCATTTTCAATTGGTGGTCCATTATTACATGAAAGTTTAGATGTTTTAATTATTACACCTGTTGCACCTGTGCATAGACTACCATCAATTGTAGTACCTGATGAGAAAGTTGAAATTATTTGTTCACATGATTGTAATATTGTAATGGATGCACAAATGATAAGATCAGCTAATGTTGGAGAAACAATTACAATTAAAAAATTTAAAAAACAAGCAGTTTTTGTAAGATTAAGGAAAAAAGGTCTAAGACAAATGAATAAACTTGGTTTCTAGAGTTTTAGATGCAACTGCATTTTATGCAGGAATACCATTTAGATCACAAGAAGTTAATTATGTTACAACATTAGTGTATGATGAAATTAAACATATCAAAAAAAATTACAATGCATTAGAAATTCTCATAAATACAAATAGATTGGTAGTAAGAGAACCAGACATGAAATTTCAGGAACGTGCTAAAATTCATGCAAAAAAAACTGGTGATATTCAAAGTTTATCTGAACAAGACATATCATGTATTGCATTATCATTAGAACTAAATGCAGAGTTAATTTCTGATGATTTTGCCGTATCAAATGTATCTAAAGATCTTGGAATTAAAATAATTCCAGTTATGACTAAAGGAATTAAAATAGTCGGAAAATGGATTTTTTATTGTCCAGCATGCAAAAAAGATTTTTCAAATGAAAAAATTTGTTCCTTTTGTGGAAACGTATTAAGAAAAAAACTGATTAAAACAAAATCTTAATGCAGGTTTTTTAATCATGTAATGTTTTTTGATTAGATAATTTCTTATGATTACTTTTTTTCTCTAACATTTTTTTAATTTTTTTTGCACGTATTTCTCCCAAACCGGGGATTTTTGCTAATTCCTTTGATGTTGAGTTGAGTGCAATGATTGGAGAACCAAATTTTTCAAGTATTCGCATAGCAGATTTTTCTCCTATACCAGGAAGACTACACAATACAGATAGTTGTTGTTTATGTAGATCATTAGATTTTTTTATTTTTTTAAGAAATGGTCCTTTGATTGATTCTTTTTTAGAACATAATGACACAAGTAATTTTGCAGTATGAATTGCACTTGGTGTGGGAATAATTGGGATCTTAAAATCAATTGCAATTGTTGATAGTGCACCATAAAAAATAAGTGGGTTTTCTGTAATTGAATCAATTTCATCTACATTACCCTCAATCAAAAGTATTGGAAATTGAAAATGTTCCTTTAATCTATTGCATTGATCAAATAATCTACCATCAAATATTGATGACAGTAAATCTTGAATACTTTTACGCTCAACAACAGTTTCAGGTCCAACAATATAATCACCGACCATTAGAGTTTTGATTTCAGTTTTTATACCAATAGTATCAAGGAGTTTTGGTATACCACTTTTTCTCTCTCTTTCATCGACAATAATACGAAGATCACTTACTTTCATATAGAAAATAAAATGAATTTGTTAATATCTTATTTGGAATTATAGTTATTTTTGTGGATTATTAGAATCTGATGAGGCTGGATTTTTGAGCATTTCTTGAATTTTTTTCTCTTGTTCTTGAAGACTAGATTTTAATCGTTCTTCCTGTTTTGATAAAACAGTGATTTGTGTTTTTGATAATTCTTTTCTCTCTTCTATTTCTTCAATTAGATTTTTTTTAGTTGATTTAATTAAAATGGAGCCAGCATGTTTGAAAACTTGATCATCATCGCCTGCTTTTTTTAATTCTTCCAAAGCTTTTTCAGCTTCATTAGAATCCATTTCAACTTGCTGTTTTTGACCCATAATTGACTGAAGATTTTGTTGTGTTTGCTGTAATTTTCCAATTTGCTCTTGTAGCCATGGTGGCATTTGTTGACCTGCAGACATGATGATTTTTTGTTGTTTGTTTTATTATATGTTTACAGAGTTTATGGAATCAACTGATGCTTGTATAAGTCGTAAAGTTGAATTTAGATTTGCACGTAACTGTGGAATTTGCTTAGATTCAATTTCAATAAGTATTTTTTTATTATATGACATTTTTGTTTTTGTTGGATTTTCAGGATAAAATCTATTATCAGTTGCAATTGAATCAAATATTGCTTTAGTTTTCTCTTTTGCAGTAATTTCTATTTTGGCATTAAAGTTTAACGTCATAAGCTGTTCCAGCTATTTTAAAACTACATTTTTTACATGACCAAATTCCAACTGCATCTCTATTAAAAGAGGCACCACAACTAGGGCATTTTCTTTTTGTCTTTAGAAGTTTATGAACTTTAGTGTATTGTTTTCTAAGTTTTAATCCATATCTAGCACCTAATCCTTTCATGGATGTTTGTTTTTTTGCCATTTCTAGTTACTACCTTTAGTTGCTTCTTTCATAATTTCTCGTATTTTTGATCCAACTTGTATGGATATTTCAGCACATTTTATTAGTTGATCATAAGTAAATCCTCCTGGTCCACCTTTTTGTAATGCAACTACATTACCATCAGAGTTTGTTGTGATTGTGATTCTAGCATCAAGACAAGACCATTCATCCATATTTGGATCAACTAAAATATTATCTCCTATTCTGGCCATAGTTACAGAAATAGGAATAGTTGTAATAGGAGGATCAATTGTTTCGTTTTCAATTTTTACAGGTAAATCATCTTGCATTTCATATTTAGGAAGTTTGCATGAAATTAATGCTGCAGTGGTAGCATAGGAACAAACATCAAATAAATTACCATCATGATCAGTTACAGCGTTATCACAAAATACTCCTATTACTGATTTATCCTTTTCAAGAACTAATTGTTTCATATCAAGCATTTTACTTTCTCTAATTCCTCTATCAGTGACTCTTGCCAATTCTACAACATCTGGAGTAGGTGGACCAGTTTCAGCTGTAGGGTGTGCAATTGGTAAAATTTCAGCAGTACAAATTAACATGCCTTGATCACCAGTATCTGGAAATGGTTTTTCTGGTTTAACTTTAACCCCTGCTACAACTTCAGTGTCACCTAATCGTACTCTAGCAGAGCCTTCTGCTTTTGGTATAACTCCAACATCAATAGAAAGTTCTCGTGTTTGTTCTAATGAACGACCATCTAATCGTTTTCCATCAGCAAGTAATTCAAGAATATGTGCTTTTTTTAGTGAATCAATAATAACTGAACTAGCCATTTTTATCATCTCCAGTTGAAAAATATTTTTCCTGTAAGGCTTTTTTCTGAATTTCATATACTTGCTTACATCCATCTATACCAATTTCAAGACATTCTTTGTATTCCTCAGGAGTAAGTAGTCCATCTAATTGTAATAAAGTGATTTTTTCAAGATTTGGCATATAACCAATTGGTAAATCAGCTTGACCAGCTTGATCCTCTTCATTATTCACATCTAAAATTACTGTATCAGCTGCTTTACCAGCAGCACAGCCAGCAACTAAATCACGCATTGGTATTCCAGCATCAGCTAAGGCTACTGATGCACCTGTAAGTGCAGCACAACGAGTACCTCCATCAGCTTGTAATACTTCCATGTAAACATCTACTGCAGTTCTAGGAAAACCTTTTAAAATTACAGCTGGTAGAAGTGCTTCTTTGATTACTTTACTAATCTCAATTTCTCTTCTTGATGGTGCAGGATTTTTTCTGTCACCAACAGAAAATGGTGTCATGTGATATCTACATCGTAATATTCCCGTACTTGTGTCTGACATATGTTTTGGATGAACATCACGAGGTCCATACACACCTACCAAAATTTTATTATCGCCAAATTCGATATAGGCTGAACCATTAGCATTTTTTAGAACTCCAGCTTTTATGGTAACTTTTCTGGTTTCATTTACTTTTCTACCATCAGAACGAATTCCATTTTCGTCTAATAAAACAATATTTGTATCTCTTCCACCCATTTTTATTCACTTTTTGATTCTAACATTTCATTTATTTTATCAGTTAAATTTGCAACATGTGCTTTTTCTTCAATTAGTTGTATTGCATTTATTGCCTTTATTAATCCATTTGAATCATCAGCCGTAATAATTAGCAAACCATTCTGTCCAATTGTTATATTAGCATTAGTTGCATTTTCAATCATCTGGATCATAGAACCACGCTTACCAATTAATCTAGGAACTTTACTTGGTGAAATATGCATTAATTCTCCAGAATCAATTTTTCCTAATTCACGACCTGAAATTGTCAATAATGGGTCACGTGTTCTGTCAGAATTTACAATTCTTGCTGCAATAAGATCACCCGTATCAAGTTTTGATGTGAGATCATCAGAATGTGATGAAAAATCTCTACCAAAAACATCACTTGCAGGTAACATGCCATCATAACACGAATTTATGTTTACTAACCATGACATAGCAGAATGTGAAACAACTTTTCCAATTACCAAGTCATCGTCTTTTGGAATATAACCACCAGTTAATGGTATAACACGTACACCGTCATCACGAATATCAGATAATCCAATTACAGTAGAAATAATCTTATCCCCTTCCATGAATGTATTTTGTTCAGATCTATAATTTCCAGAAGTTATTACTTCACCTGGAATTACATGACGGCCTCTTTCATTACTCATTATACTACCTCAACAAATGCGGTGCCTTTAGTAATTGCACCTAATCTATCAATCACGTTTGGTCTTGCGGCAGCTGGTATTTCTAGTATTGCTTTTAATGAGCCGTTTGGTTGCCAATCTTCTTTCTTTAAAGTTCCAATAGATTTTAACACAGTATATGATTGTGCAACAAACTGTGCTGGAATAGAAATTTCTAAAACTAAATTTTCAGATTTAAGAGGAATTATAGAACGTAATTTTTCTACAATTTCATTTATTTGAGCATCAGCATTTTTAAAAGGATCAATTGAAACTCGAGCATCAATCATCGCTTGTTCTATTCGTAATGGTGGATGTGGTAAATGTGTTTTAGGATCAACATATGTTTTTGAGATAAATGTTACAATTTGTTTTTTCTTTTCAGATGTCATTTTTTTTCTTTGTTCAGTTGTAAGATTAAGTTCACCTTTTTGCATTATTATTTTTGCAATTTCTGTTGGATCATCAGTTTTGAAGGCTTTAAGCAATTTTTCAGATGATGCTCTCAGAGCTTTATTTGAATCAGTGTAAATTTCATCTGATATCAAAATCTTTGAAATTTCAGATATTTTTCCAAGTTTATACTCCAATGCTGGATCAGGTTTGACTAATAATTCAAATTTTTCATTAGAATATGTGTATCTAACAATAGAAATTTTGTCTACCATAGCTGTTTGAGACATTTAATGTATTTAATTCTGATGAAAATCTAGTTAGCTATTTATTTGGACTTACCAGTTTTTGATTAAGATTTGTCATTACAGATTATTGATCAAGGTGAACAGAAGATCTCTGTTAAATTACAAGGATTGCCATTACAGTATGCTAATGCATTAAGGAGAATTTGCCTGAATGGAATTCCAATTTTTGCAGTTGATACTGTTGATATAATAGAAAATACCTCTATTTTGGCTGATGAGGGAATTTCGCATAGGTTAGGTTTGATCCCATTAAAAACAGAACTATCTGCAATTCAATCAAATAATGAAACAGATAAAATTGTATTAAGTTTAGATTCTGGTGTATCAACAGAAACCAGAACAGTGTTTTCAAGCGAATTGAAATCACAAGATGTTGTAATTAAACCAGTTTCAGATAATATTCCAATTGTTACACTTGCACCAAATCAAAGAATAAAATTTGAAGCACATGCAAGATTAGGTAGAGGTACAGAACATGCAAAATGGAACTCATCAAACATTGCAACATTACTTGAGACCACTAAAGATGACGAGCACATACTAACTGTAGAAACAACAGGTGCGCTAGAACCAAAAAATATTATTATTGCAGGTGTAAATGAACTATCATATCGACTAGATAGTTTTAAACAAATAATCTCCGACTTGAAATAGCGGGCATACACATTATATTTGGGTTGTTAAGTGATTTCATTTATGGTAAACCAAGTTGTTATTCAAATAGCAAAAGATCTGAAAAACGCTTCAAAAAAGAATGATGCACCTATTTGGTTAAAACTTTCAAAATCTGCTTTAAAATCAAACTCCAGTCAAAAAACCATAAATCTTAAAAAAATTCATGATAATTCAGATGATGGGACTGCAGTTGTTATTGCAGGTAAAGTGTTAGGAACTGGTACAATTACTCATAAAATTATTCTATCCTCATTTTCAATATCAAATTCTGCTGCTAAAAAAATTAAGGAATCAGGTGGAGAAGTTATAAAATTTTCTGAAATGATTGAAAGATTTCCAACTGGAAAAGGTGTTAAGATAATTGGCTAAACAACAAGAACAAGTAATTGACAATAGTAAACCTACAGTAGTAGATGGCACCAATCTTATTGCAGGAAGACTTTGTTCTAATGTTGCAAAACTTTTACGAAATGGAAATAGAGTATTTATTATAAATTGTGAAAAAATAATGATGAGTGGTAAAAAATTAAGTATAGTTGGAGAATATCAAGACTTTCTAAAAATTAATAGTATAATTCATCCAAAACATGGTCCAGTTCATCCAAGAAGACCAGATACAATAATCAAGAGAATGGTTAGAGGTATGTTACCAAGAGAAACGCCATCAGGAAAAACAGATCTAGCAAGACTTAGAACGTATATTGGAGTTCCAAAAGGTGTAAAAGGTTTAGAAAAAATTCAATTTGAAAAATCAAAAATTACAAGAGCACGATCAAACTATACTAGTATGGCAGAAATAAGTCGATATATAGGTGGAACTGAATTTTGATTCCAAAAACAGAAATTTATTTTGCCTCAAGAAAAACTGCCAGTGCACATGTTTACATAACTAAAGGAGTTGGAAAAATAAGAGTAAATAACATACCAGTAGAAATGATGGAACCAGAAGCAGCAAGAGAAGTAATTTTGATGCCGTTAGAAATTATAGGTGAAGAACTTAGAGATAAAGTGAATATATCAGTTAGAGTAAAAGGTGGAGGATTTATGGGTCAAGCATATGCAATAGCCACTGCAATATCTAGAGCATTAATAGGTTTAACAAAAACAAAAAAGGAACCAAAAGATCATCCATTCAATAAATCAAAACGTGAAGATCTTAGGAAAAGAATTGGAGAATTTGATCAATATTTAATTAGTGGGGATGCAAGGAGAAAAGAACCAAAGAAATTTGGTGGACCAGGTGCTAGAAGAAGAAAACAAAAATCCTATAGATAAAAAATATTTTCTGTTATTAGATTATTGATGGTATAGTTCTATTTTTTTCAAATAATTCTATAATATTTTCAGAGTCTAAAGTGAGATCAATATCATCTAATCCATCAAGTAATCTACGTTTTTTATCCTGTTTAATCTCAAAATTCTCTTTTATATTATTTACAATAATTTCTTGATTTTCTAAATCGACTACTAAGTTGCCTTCATATATGAAAAGAGATTCTACAAAATCCTTAGGCATTTTTATTACAAGAATCCCATTTTTGAAACAATTACTATAGAAAATATCTGCAAAAGAAGTTCCAATAATTACGGAAAAACCATAATCTTTTAGAGCCCAAACTGCATGTTCACGAGATGAACCACATCCAAAATTTTCATTTGTAACAAGAATTTTTGAACTATTGAATTTTTCATTATTTAATATGAAATCTTTTTTTAATGTTCCATCATCCTCAAATCTCCAATTATAAAAAAGATATTTTCCAAATCCAGTTTTTTGGACTAACTTTAAAAATTGTTTTGGAACAATTTGATCAGTATCAACATTAATTTTATCAAATGGTGTAATAATGCTTGTAACTTTTGTAAATTTTTCCAATTATTTTAGCACCATTCCCTAACATCAACAAAATGACCTGCAATTGCTGCAGATGCAGCCATAACTGGACTTACTAAATGAGTTCTACCACCAACACCCTGTCGTCCTTCAAAATTTCTATTGGAAGTACTAGCACATCGTTCACCTGGTTTTAAAATATCAGGATTCATTCCCAAACACATACTACAGCCAGATTCTCTCCATTCAAAATTAGCATCAATGAAAATTTTATCGATACCAAGTTTCTCTGCTTCATATTTGACCATTTGTGAACCTGGGACAACCATAGCACGTACATTTGGAGAAACTTTTTTTCCTTTAACAATCTCTGCTGCATCAATGAGATCTTCAATTCTTGAATTTGTACATGAACCTATGAAGACTCTATCTAATTGAATTTCAGTAATTGGTGTTCCAGGTTTTAAATCCATGTATGCAAGTGCCTTTTCTGCACTTTTAATTTGATTAGAAACACCATTACCAAATTCTTCTGGAAATGGAATAGTTTGAGTTACATCACATACCATTGATGGATTTGTACCCCAACTTACTTGTGGAGCAATTTGATCAACATTAATTGTAAAACTCTTATCAAATTGTGTATTTGAATCAGTATGCAAATTTTCATTCCAATCATCAACCAATTCATCATAGTTTTTTGGAGTAAACTCACGATTTTTTAAATAATCAAATGTTTTTTCGTCTGGTGCAATTAAACCTGCTCTAGAACCTGCTTCGATTGACATATTACAAATTGTCATTCGTTGTTCCATAGAAAGATCAAATATTGCTTCACCACGATATTCTAATACATGTCCTACACCTCCATCAGTTCCTATTTGTCGAATTATACTAAGAATGATATCTTTGGAAGTAATTGCAAATGAATTTTTTCTTTTTCCATTTACCATGATTTCAAATGATTTTGGTTTCTCTAACCACAAAGTTTGTGTTGCCAAAACATGTTCTACTTCACTTGTTCCAATACCAAATGCAAATGCACCAAATGCACCTTGTGTAGAAGTATGACTATCACCACATACTATTGTTGTTCCAGGTAAAGTTATCCCAAGCTGAGGACCTATAACGTGCACAATTCCCTGATTTTTACTATTTTTACCAAATAATTTAATCCCAAAATCTTTGCAGTTTGTTTCTAATGTTTGAATTTGAATAGAAGATGTTTCATCTAATATTGGTAATGATCTATCGGTAGTTGGAATATTATGATCTACTGTTGCAATAGTTAGATCAGGTCTTCTAACATTTCTTTTGTATATACGTAATCCATTAAATGCTTGTGGTGAGGTTACTTCATGAATAAGATGTCTGTCAATGTAAATTAGTGATGGTTCATTTTCCTTCTCAGTGACTATGTGAGAATTCCATATTTTTTCAAATAGTGTTTCAGACATTAGTAATATTCACTTCTTATATTTGAATAAACCACCTGCAGAAATTATCTTTCCAATAATTTCCGAAAATGGTTTCATGGAATAGATTGCATTATTTGACAAATTTACAATTTCATTTCTTTCTAAATTAATTTCTAATTTATCATCATTTGAAATACTCTTGTACGTTTTTTCATCAATTTCTATAGGCAAAAGAAATGCACCGTCTACTGAATTTCGATAAAAAATTCTTGCAAATGATACAGCTAACACTGCTTTTATTCCACATGTAGAAAGTGCTATTGGTGCATGCTCTCTTGATGAACCACAACCAAAATTTTTTCCTGCAACAATAAAATCACCCTCATTAACCCTTGAATGAAAATCAGGATCTATTCCTTCCATGGCGTGTTTTGATAGTTCAATGTAATCATGAATTTTTAGATAAGGACCTGGTATGATTACATCTGTGTCAATGTTATCTCTTTCATATTTTATGACATTTCCTTTCAATTCAAATCCCTCGGATCAGTGATTTTTCCTGTTATAGCAGATGCAGCTGCAACTAAAGGTGATGCTAGATATGTTTGTGAATCAATATGACCCATACGACCGGGAAAATTTCTATTTGTTGTACTAATACAAATTTCATCTTTTGCAAGAACTCCCATATGTGCGCCACAACATGCACCACAAGTTGGTGGTCCAACCATTGCACCTGCGTCTATGAATATTTGCAGTAATCCATCTTGCATTGCTTTTTTGTATATAGATATTGCCGCCGGTAATACTTCAGTTCTAATTTTAACTTGTTTACCCTTGAGTACCTTTGCAGCTGCAAGAAGATCCTCATATTTTGCACCAGTACAAGATCCAATGTATGCTTTATCTAATTCAATTGAAGAAAGATCTCTAACTACAGTAATGTTTTCTGGTGAAAATGGTTTTGCAACAGTAGGTTCAATCTCAGATGCTTCATACTCAAAAATCTTTGAATAATTAGCATCTTCGTCAGATTTTATTTGTTTTAAATTAGTTGCGCCACGTTGATGTAAATAATCAATTGTCTTTTCATCTGCCTCAATTATTCCATTCTTAGCACCAGCCTCCGTTGTCATATTAGTTAATGTTAATCTACTTTCTATTGACATTCTATCTATACCACTTCCACCAAACTGCATAGTATTATACGTGGCACCGTCTGTTCCTATATCACCAATAATCTTCAAGATGAAATCTTTAGCCATCACATGTTCTGATAGTTCTCCATTTAGCTTAAAATAGAAAGTTTCAGGAACCTTAAACCAAATTTCTCCATTAAGTAATACATACGCAACATCTGTATGGCCTAAACCACATGCAAAAGCTCCAAGTGCTCCAGTAGTATTTGTGTGAGAATCTCCACCAACATACACTTCTCCAGGTGAAACTAACGCTTCTTCATGTGACAATGTATGGCAAATTCCGTATTGTCCCATTCCATATTTAAAATGTTTTTTTATTCCATAATTTTTTGTGAATTCTGATAGTTTGACTATATTCTCAGCAGAGATTTTCTCCGCTGTAGGAACAAAATGATCTTCAGCAACCCAAACTTTTGATGGATCATGTAACTTAGATGTGTCAATTCCTTGATTATTCAATTTATCAAATACTTTGATAACACCAGGTCCAGATACATCATGTAACATTACTTTGTCAACCTTTGCAAATACTACATCATCAGGGGCTACACTATTTTTGCCTGAAGCTCTAGCAAGTATTTTTTCAGTTATGTTCATGAACGACAATGACAGTTATTGAGATTAAAAGCTTTTCAGAACAATAAATAGAGAACAATTAGGAAGAATAGTATGAACTTGACAGTAATTCCTCTTAAATCAAAGCATCAAAAGGGAACTTTTGTTTTATTTGATGAGATAACTAAGATTTTTTTTGACAATAATGTATCATTGAAAAATGGTGATATTATAGTTATTTCAAGTAAATATGTTGCAGGTTCACAAGGTAGAATCTTAGAAACTAATTCAGTAATTCCTTCAGATAAAGCTGATTTAATTTCTAAAAAATTTAAGATAAAATCAAAATTTGCAGAAATTATACTTAGAGAATCAGATAAAATATTTGGTGGTGTTTCAGGATTTGTAATAACATCATCTGATAATATTCTTGCACCAAATGCTGGAATTGATAAATCAAATTCTAATGGTACAAAATTAATTCTGTATCCTGAAAATCCATATCAAATTGCTGAAAATATAAAAAGAAAAATTTTCATTGAATATTCAGTTCATGTTGGAATAATTATTGTAGATAGCAGATTAATGCCTGCTAGAGTTGGAACAATAGGTATTTCAATTGCTTGTTCAGGATTAGAACCTGTTAAAGATTTACGAGGTGAATTAGATCTTGATGATAATCCATTGAAAGTTACATTTCAAGCAACTGCTGATAATCTAGCATCAATAGCTAACCATAAAATGGGTGAAGGCTCAGAATCACAACCTATTGCTATAGTAAGAAATTCTCAATGTGAGTTAACAAATAGAAAGATCTCTTATAATGAAATGGCTATATCACATGAACAGTGTGTTTATGTCAGAGGTTTTACGAACAGACTAAATTAATTCTTTTAAATAGAAGATTTTTTCAAAATAATTAAAATGCATTACAAAACAAAATATCCAAAAACAATAGAATTAATGGATGGTATAAAAGAAAAAATTCACGTAGATAAAAAATCTGGTGTCGAGGAACTTCATATTGTTGTAAAAGAAAGTGTGAAAAGAGTACAACAGATATTTGCTCAAGAAGGTGCAACGGAAGTCAAATTTGAGCATAAACAACCTTTTCAGATTGGTCATGGTTTATCACTAAAATTAAAAAAACCATGGGAAATGCATATTCGACTTTTTAATATTAATAAAGACATGATTTCAATTCAAGCGGAAGTAGAAATTTCAAGAGATTATTTACAGCATTTATTCAGTCAACGTACACCTGTAGTTTATGAAATTGAATCTATTCTAAAAAAATATGAAATTGACTATAGTATATGGAATAATAGAATAAAGAAGTATATTCATAAAATTTTTGAAAATTATAAGATAAAAATTTCTACGCCTGATATTCCGGTTTTTGCTTGGAAACCAATGTTATTTATGATCAGTACAGTAGGTCTCATGTATCTGTGGAAATATTTACACACACTTTGAAACTTTAATTATAATTCATAGTTCTTGGTAATATTGTCAAACGAATCACAAACCATAACTATAGAACATTATGGAATTTCTCCATGGGAAATTAATGTAATTACAAGTCTTCTACAAAAAAAATTTTATACAAATGATGAAGAAATTGAAAGAGATTATGATAGTAAATATGTCAGTATGATTAACATGCCAATTCCTTACTCATTTAATGGTGAATTTTTTAAATGGTTTGAATATAAAGAATGGGAAAAAGTAAAAGGAATTTTTAAAGAAATGAAAAGGAGAAGAGGTGATGGTAAAGCAATTCAAATTAATCTTAGTTTTGCTGGGGAACCATTAATTAGATTCATGGTAAATGCTGACAAGGGTCAATGGTTCAGGACATCAGTAGAAAAAATTGATTTTGTATTAGAATTATTACAATATCATTTAGATCCAAAAAAGCTTCCTGAAAATGTTACAGAAGTAGTTTATAATTTTGATATAGATGCAGTTAGATGGAGAATTAATACTGTAGTATCAAATGGAAAAAAATTTGTTAATTCAGGAGATAATTGGAAAATAATCACTTGATATCTTTTTCTAAAGGTTCAACCATTTCGTGTAAGATGTTATATTTTGTTTCAATAAATTTAATAGATTCCTCAAGTTTTTTGGATTTTCCATATTTGTAACGAATTAATTCACGGTGATGCCAAAAGTTTTTCCCATCATCTACTGTAATTGTAGTAAAATAATCTGTTCCTTTTATTGTATCTGGTAATTTCATGTAATAAGGAAATAGAAATTCAACAACAAACCATTCATCTCCATCAGGATAATCAGACCCAGTTTCAATATCAAAAAATATGTGTAACAAATTAGATTTCATTAATCCATACTCAGTGATTAAAGGATGATTTACATTTGATTTCTTAAAATCTAATTTAATTAGTTCTGTTTCAAAAAAGCCTTTGATGATTGACTTTCGGAATATTTTATTTGCTTCTACTATATTCAATTGTAATGTAATTTTATAGAGACTGTCTAATAATCATTATTCATTTTGTTTAGACGTTTAATGAGTCCAGAATTTTATCAATATTTGTAACAGATTTACCATTATGAGAAATTTTTTGCTGTGCAGCAGGATTTTCTATATAATTTGGAATTTTATCAACTATTCTTCTAGTAAATGGTGTAATTAATTCATTTTTATAGAAAATTCCAATTGGTATTTTTGCGTCCCATTCCAAAGATTTTTCCATGGCTTGAGAACGTTTTTCATTTAATTCATTTTCATCACTATAATGTACAATAGGATCATAATCTGTATCTTCTAACTTGTATATACGTGGCATTGGTTTTTTTGTTTCTTCATCAATTCTATCTTCACCACTAAACCAATCTCGTGTATTGATATCATTATAAGTTGGACATGGTTGTAAAACATCAAGAAATGCAAGTCCTTTATGTTTAACTGCAGATATAATTAGATCTTTCAAATGTCTTACATCATAAGAATACCCTCTTGCAACAAATGTAAATCCACTTGATATTGCAAGTGCAATTGGATTAACATTATAATTTGAGTTTGGTGTATGCAAAGATTTTGTTTTTTCTCCTAACTTGAGTGTAGGTGATGCTTGACCTTTTGTTAAACCATAAACAGCATTATCAAATATAATATATGTCATGTCAACATTTCTTCTTCCTGCAGCAACAAAATGTCCTGCACCTATTCCTAATCCATCTCCATCTCCACCTACCGCAATAACTTCCAATTCTGGATTTGCAATTTTTGCTCCTTGAGCAAATGTTAAAACACGGCCATGTAATGTATGAACACCAAATACATTAATGAAGTGTGAAGTTTTTCCAGAACAGCCAATTCCAGAAAAAATTGATGATTTATGACGAGGAATTTGCATTTCTGCTAATGCCATTTGAACAGCATTTACTATTCCAAAATCACCACATCCTGGACACCAATCATTATGAACATCAGTTTTGAAATCCCCTAGTTTAAGCGCCATATGTTAGAATCTCCCTCTTTTCTGCATTATTATTAATAATTTTCTTAAGTGAATCATAAACTTCGTTACATGTCATTGCTCTTCCAGTGTATTTGAGTATGTAATGATCTGGTTCCTTGAGTAAATTCTGTCTTATTAGAGAACCTAATTGAGCCATTTGATTTGATTCTATATCAATCAAGATTTTACAGTGTTTTAACAATGGTTCTACTGCTTTTTTTGGAAACGGATGTAAAAGTTTGAGTTGGATGAATCCAATATCTACTCCATCATTTTTGAGCATTTCAATAGCATCTAATATTGGTCCTTTTGTGGAACCCCACGAAACTATACAAACTTCCCCAGTAGAGTGTGAAATTATTTGCTCATCTTTAGGTATGTTTTCAAGGATCTGATCAAATCTCTGCAATCTTTTATCCATCATTTGCACTCTATTTACCGGATCTTCTGATATGTGACCCTGCGTATCACTTTCGTCACCAGTATTCCAAAATATCCCATCTTCTAATCCAAGTTTAGATCTAGGTGATATTCCATCATCTGTATGTGCAAATCTATGATAATTGGGTTCTTCGATTTTTTCAAGTAATTTACCTCTATTGATTTTTATTTTATCTGGATCAAATTTTTTACATGTTGTAACACTACTGGCAATAAATTTATCCATCATATGGATAACTGGAATTTGAAAAACATCAGCATAATTAAAGCAATTAGCTGTATCATAGAAACTTTCTTCAGCATCTCCAGATGCATAAACAATTCTAGGAAATTCACCATGGCCTGCATTGATTGCAAATAGTAAATCATCTTGCCCATGTCTTGTTGGTAATCCTGTTGAAGGACCACTTCTTTGATATAACGTGATTACAAGTGGTACTTCGTTAATGGCAGTCCAACCAAGACATTCAGCCATTAATGAAAATCCTGGTCCTGATGTACATGTAGATGAACGTGTACCAGTTAGAGATGAACCTATGGACATTCCAATTGCAGATATTTCATCTTCTGTTTGAACAACCAAAGTAGATCCTGGTCTGTCTTCATTAATTTCTAAAATTTCATTCCGCTCTAAAAACTCACTTTCATCAGATGCAGGTGTTATTGGATAATATGATTGAAATCTACAACCAGCAACCATTTTACCTAAAGATGTACCATAATGACCTTGAATTAAAATGGTATTTGGCTTCACTTGTTTAGTTTCAAATGAGAAATTAACATCTGTAAATTTTGCTGCTGCATAGTTATATGCAAAAGTTGCCGCTTTTACATTTAGTTCTGCAACTGCTTTTTTTCCTGAAAAAATTGATTCTATTGCATTATGCATAATATGTGTTGGAGATTTTAACATACCAAGAGAAAATGAAACACCTAAAACATTGAACATACGTACCATACCTTTGAGTCTAGAATTATTCGTTTGATCAGAAAGATCAGATAAAATACCTCTAAATGAAACAGGAAATGTTTTAACTCCATTTTCTGAGGCTATTTCGAGCATATCTTTTACAGAATCCTGTTTGTTTTTAGATTCAAAAAACTTCAATAGTCTTTTTCTAAAATCATTTTCTAATGTATAAACATCTGTAGCCTTAGATTTTTCAATATCAGAATCATAAATTATTACTCCACCACTTAAAACATCATCAGCATGTCTGAATATTGTCTCAGCATCAAATGCAACCAAAATATTTGTGCCTTTAATACTAGAATGAATTTCTCTCTCAGAAATTCTTACTGCAAAGTAACTATGCTCCCCTTTGATGTTTGAGTAATATTCACGTTTTCCAAATATATTATACCCCATTTTTGAAAACACCTGAGAAAAAATATTTGCCGCAGATTCTACTCCACTTCCTTGTGGTCCACCTATCATCCATGTTAATTCACTATTCATAATTTTTAGCCTCCAGTAGCCGCATCAAATAAAACACATTCACATTTATCACGTTCTCCACAATATGGACAAACACACGTACATTTTTCAAGAGGATTCTTACAATCATCACATTTCAAAAACTCATTATCATCAATTTGTTCAGAAGACATGAAACATCTATAATGAAATATTATAAATGGTTTGACCATAAATAAATTCTTAAAATGAAAAGAAAATTTAAGGTGTTATTAACTAGGAGGTTACATGACTTTGCTTTAGACAAATTAAGGAAGAAATATGAAATAACAGTACATTCTGGAAAAATTCCAATGCCTAAAAATAGATTATTGAATTTAATTAAAGATAAAGATGGTTTAATTTGCTTTCCATACGATTCTATTGATAAACAAATTATTAATTCAGCAAAAAAACTCAAAATAATTAGTACGTATAGTGTTGGATTTGATCATATTGACATAAAATATGCAAAAAAGAAAAAAATCAAAATAGGATATACGCCTGATGTATTAACAAATGCAACTGCTGAATTAACAATAAGTTTGATGCTTGATCTTTTAAGGCGAATAACTGAAGGTGACAGATTAATAAGAAAAAATAATTGGACAGAGATTTTTGGTGCGTATGATTATGTAGGTAGAGATGTTTCAGGCAAAACTATAGGTATACTAGGAATGGGTAGAATTGGAAAATCAGTTGCTATGAAGGCTCTTGGTTTGGGCATGAATGTGATATATCATAATAGAAAACCTATGCCTAAAAAAATGGAAATTTTCTTAAAATCCAAATATGTATCACTAAATAATCTGTTTAAGAAAAGTGATGTGTTAACAATACATATTCCATATTCAAGAGAAACTCATCAGCTAGTTGATTCAAGTCTTCTTTCTAAAATGAAAAAAACATCATTTTTAATTAATACATCAAGAGGAAAAATTGTAAATGAAAATGATTTGATAATGTATCTTCAACAAAACAAAATTCAAGGTGCAGGATTAGATGTTTTTGAAAAAGAACCAATAAATAAAAAAAATAAATTAACAAAACTTGAAAATACTGTTCTTGCACCACACATTGGAAGCTCAACTGATGAGACACGATATGAAATGACTGAAATTGCTATCAAAAATCTAATTCTAGGATTAAATGATAAAAAATTAGTTTATTCAGTGTAATCTAATCCAACTGAATTAATTCATCAGGATCAATTCTTACACAATCAGTACCTACAGATTTTAATCTCTCAAACTGAAGTTTGCCTTTAGGAATTTTTCCTTTGGATTGTAATTCTATAATTTTTTCTGAAATAATATTTTTGTGTTTGTTACAAGTTATTCCTACCATAAATGAATCATTTTCATGTACAATTTCAATTACAAATTCTGGAGGATTAACACAATCTTTTCCACTATGCTTGATTGAACATCTATCAGGTAACATAAATTTGATTTTTTATGGTAATATTAAATTTCATCTATAGTTTTATCAAAATTCCATAATGGAACTACGCCTATATCTGATTTATTTTTAAATTTAGTTAGAATTCCTTTTTCTTGTAATTTTTTTACTACATATGCAGAATATGCAGGAGCCCCAGTTGCACCAGGAGAATTATAATTTACAATATGAAATGAGTTTGAACCTTCACGTGCTAATACATCAGTAACAAATTCTCCATCAGGTGAAATAACAGGAGTTCGTATTCCTGCAGTACCACGCTTAGTAAAAAAATCTGTTTCTAATGAAGGAATGAAATTTTTTACTCGTTTAACCATAGCATCTTTTGAGATAGAACTTTGAAATTCATGGGAAATCAATGATAAAAAATCTGAATTTAGAAATAATTTTTTTGCACTGCCAGTAACAATTTCGGCTAATTTTGAAAGTGTTGTTGGTATATCTGTTATAAAACCATCATATGTTTCTGGGGTTGGAACTGGTACTGCATTTGGTCCAATTTCAGTAGTTCCATCTGCTCTTTTTATCCAATGTGGATCCAAAAATGGAAACTCTGGATGTTTTGCTACGCAGTAAATATTTGTATTAACAATATTAGCATATTTTGGTTCTGCTATCCAATATTCACCACGAAAATGTAAATCAGAAAAAGATTTCAATAATCCAAATTGTTTTGCAATATCAAGTGAATTTCCTCCTGCACAATTAAAAATAAAATTACATTCAAGTTCAGAATTATCCATAAAAATTATTTTATTACTATCAGTTTTTTGTTCTATTGTTTTAACATTATTTTGAAAAAGAAAACTTACTCCAGAATTTTCTGAAATATCTTTTAAATTATTTGTAAGTACATTATAATTCGTTGATACATCTCTGCTACACAAAAGACCTGAATTACATTCAAGATTTTTTTCTTTTTGTTTTAATTGTTTGGAATCAAGAATTGATAGGTGATTTTCAGAAACACCATTTTTAATTCCCCATTCAAGGTATTTTTCAAGAGTTTTATGTTGTTTTTCATTTAATGCTATTTCAATTGTTCCTACTTGTTTCCATATGTTATCAATTGATGAATTTCCTTTTTTTGCAAGTTTTTTCCACATATCATATGATATGTTAGCGGTTTTTGCAAAGATTTTCTTTTTTTCTGGATCAAGATAAAATGGTGTATGAACTACCCCTGTGTTTCTACCAGATGTATGTTGTGCAACACTTGATTCTTTTTCGATAACACATACACTGTAATCAAATATACTTGAAATCCAATATGAAATTGATGTTCCAAGAATTCCACCTCCAATAATTGCGATATCAAATTTTTTCATATTTAGTTAAATATGTTATTAGATTTTAAATTAAAAAATGGCGCCGGGAGAGAGATTTGAACTCTCGTTCCCTTGCGAGAACGCGCTTTATGGTTATTGTAATTTCCAGGCGCGCGCCCTACCAGGCTAGGCGACCCCGGCTTTAGCTTTCGCCAAATTACAACTGGAATATCATTATAAAAATGCATTATAATGTATTATTTCAAAATATGTATCATAACAATTTTCTCTATAATTTTATCGTCATTAGTAATAGCTTTAACTGTAATTTTATACGTACCCTCTAATACCAAATTACCATTATTTTTTAACTGATTCCATGAAAAACTAGATTCTTCATGAGATTGTAATTTTGATATTTCTTGGATAGATTTTGGTATATAGATAGGAATACTATCTAATTGTTTTACAACAAGACCATAAGATGTATCAGGAAATGTTAGTTCATCAGTACCTGAATTAATAATTTTTATTATAATTGGTTCCCCAAGTTTGAAATTAATTTTATCTGTAACTATTGATAATGATGTTCCATCAACATATACTAATTGTTCTTCAACTACAAACTCATATAGAAAAATTCCGAATAATGGACCAGATATAATACCTATTGAGACAGCTAAAATCAATCCCTTTGGAAACACTTTGAATACTCCTTTACTCTTTTGGTGGTGAACTTGTTCGCCAGCTTTTAGGATATGTATTTGGTTTCATAATAATTCTTTTTGTTTTGAATGCATATCCTTTAATATTTTCTTTAATTTCTGATTCAGATAATAATGCTTCAGCTAATGCAACTACCTCACCTTTTTGAGAGTATATAGCTACAAGATCATTTTGTTTAAGATTTGGGGATATTTGTAATACGCCTGGAATAGCAAGTTGTGCTCCATGGCATAAAGAATCAATTGCAGAATCTCGTATTACAACAGATTTTATTTCACTTAATGTATGCTCTATTGGTAAAATAATTTTATTAAGTTTTGAACCATCGCCACTTTCTTTCCATGTAGAATATGCATCTGCCAATTCATGCATTGTAACTAGTTGATCTTCAGAAAATTGGTGAACTTTTGAACGTCTTAATTCTATCATAGAACCACCAAAACTTAAAATTTCTCCAATATCATAATATAATTTTCTAATATATGTACCAGCTTCACACAAAACGCGCAAAAGAATTAATCTCTCTTTTTGTTCAAGTAATTCCAATTCATAAATGGTTCTTATTCGTGTTTGTCTAACAACTGCTGAGCGTTGAGGAGGTTTTTGAAAAATTTCACCTTTGAATAAATCCAGAGTTTGTTGTAATTTTTCCTTGGATGGTAATGAATGTAAACGACCTAATGCCATATACTCTTTAGGTCCTAATAATAGAACACCTAATGCTTTTGTTCCTTCACCTAATCCTAATGGAAGAACTCCAGAAACTTGTGGATCTAATGTACCACTATGTCCAGCCTTTGAAATGTTCAAAATTCTTTTTGTCCAAGCAACAACCTCATGACTTGTTGGACCTGGAGGTTTATCTATTAAAATAAGCCCATATTCTAAGAGTTGTTCTGTAGTTCTTTGATCATAATTTATACCAAATTCTGGATTTGTAATATCCTGATCAATTGTAATTAGATTTTCAAGCTGTTTTAATGTCAAATAATTCCCTCACAGATAACTTAGCAATTTCCAATACTTGTTCAGCATTAAGATCATCAGTATTAATTATCTTATCAAATACTGAAAGATCATCACCAAACTCAAAATCATAAAGAGATTTGTAAATAATCTTGTTTTCGTTAAATCTCTTTTTTACTACCTCTAATGCCTCTAATTCAGAAACATTATCACGTTTTTTCATTCGCTTTGCACTATTTTCATATGTTCCTGAAAGCCAGAACTTAATTCCATCATTAACTAACCATGGAAGAGTATAGCTAGTAATTACAACATTACCGTTGTGAAAAAAGTCTTGTAGTTTTTTATCAACTTTTTTATCAAAATCAGAATTTGTTTTTCTTTGATTTAGAAACTTCATACCATCTTCGGTATCCCACCAATCATTACCATCTGATGCAAAACCTTCTTCTTTTGCAATATCTTTTAAAATGTCTCCACCACTTAGATATGTCAAATTAAATTCTTCAGCCAATCCCTTTGCTATAGTAGTTTTTCCAATAGCAGGGGGACCAGAAATTATTACAGACTTTAACAAATTATCCTAAATCCATTTGAGTCTTAGTTAATTTCATTATGATTCCACTGAATGCAATGGAAGATAAGAAATACATAGCCCACAAGTAGATTTCATTTTCCTGACCACAGTATTGTGTGTCTGCTACTTTTGCAGCAGTACATGTCAACTCAAACCAGTCGCCAGGAATAACATTTAGAGGAACTGGGGATATGCCAACAGTATATGAAAATAATATTGGTAGAACGAAATAGAAAATTAACAGTAGAGGTATAATTGTAATCATCATTGGACGAATATTCATTTGCATCATTTCCATATTCATTTTGTTCATGTATGCAGATTTTTTATTAGCTTTAGAAATTTTTTCTTGGTCTTTTGATCTAAATGCAGACATTCTTTCTTTTTGCCATGCCCTAACTTCTTTTGTAATTCTTTTGAATTTTATTTGATCAACCATTTTTCGTCTAATTCCAGAATTGAATAAATTTAGTAAAATTGCAAATCCTACTATTCCAAAGAAACCTGGAATCATTCCTTTAATCATTGGATCAGCGCTTCCAAGAGGACCTTCTCTAACTCCAAAAAGATCCATCTGTAGGAATAATGCATCAATAAAGTTTAGAAAAATATTAAATTCCATTTAAACACCTATTGTTTTTATTACCTTATCTGCTGCCTCTTCAACCTTTCCATCATTATTGAGAATAACCTTGATTGGAGAGCCTGTAAGCACAGAACAGCTAGATAACATAGATTCTTGAATAGCAAGTTCGTTTTTAATACCACCTATTGAAATTTTATCTCTATTTCTGGTTTTATCTTTCATTCGTCTATTGAAAATTTCGCTAGGATGTGCAGAAATTATTATGAAATGTGTTGGTTGAAGTATCTGTAATACATGATTAGGCAAACCAGGATAAAATCCAGATTTTGAAGCAATGAAAGCATGAGTATCAATAAATACAACATCGTCTTTTAAATTTGATATTTCCTCTGCAGCCATTTTTTGTAATTTCTTCTGTTTCTCTACTGATAGTTTTCTTAATTCATCCCTATCATTTACATCTAATTTTTTAGCCTGTTCAAACATTACAGTTCCATAACTTTTTACACTTGCATGTTTATTGTCATTATTTAATTTATCAACTACCTTAGTTACAAGTGTGGTTTTTCCAACACCTGGAATCCCAACTATTACAACTCGTTTATTTTCTACCAAGCCAAGCACCTAAACGCGGCATTACAACCTCTACCTGTTCTTTAACTAATTGGTTATAATAGTTGATTAAAATATCCACTGTCAATAATACTCCAATACCAGTACCAAACACACCCAAAACATCAGAAACTCCTGCAATCAAACCAAGAATCATAGAACCGATTATTGTTACAGAAGGAATATAACGATTAAGTAACGTTTCAATTGGTTTATTTGATCTTCTAAATCCAGGAATCTGAACATCTGCATCTAACAAATTTTGTGCAGCTTTCTTTGGTGATAAACCACCTAATTCTACCCAAAGCTTACCAAAAACAACTACTATAGCAATCATAAATAGTACATACAAAACACCACGCACTGGATCTAATGCAAGTTGATCTAGTCCTCTAGGTGGTGTAATATAATAAATCATTCCACCAATTGGTGAAGACGGACTTGTAGGATCAAACTGTCCTAATATGTTAAGAAACGTATTATTATTTCTCGGGTTAAATTGTGCCCAAAACATTTGACCCATAAAAACAGCATTTGCAGTAAGTGCAGATGCTAAAATTACTGGTATGTTTGATACATACATCATTTTAATTGGGTATGTAGCAGCAAAGCCTCTATACTTTGTAGATACAATTGGAATTTCTACCTTCATACCTTGTGTATAAACTAAAATCAAGAGTATTCCTGCAGTAAGGGCTAACCCAAATACACTCGGCAGTTGGTTTGATCTAAACAAAGCATCAGTAACATCACCATATTGAGCCATTTGACCTATGAATGGAAAAATGCCTATAGCTCCTCCATCACCTGCTGGAAGCGGGCTAAATACACTCCAAAGAATTTGTTGAGCAACACCTGCACAAATGAATATACTAATTCCACTACCTAATCCCCAACCTTTTTGAATTAACTCGTCTAGAAACATCACAATTATTGATGCAGCCATAAGCTGCCCTATCAGAATATACATTACATTTGGATCAGCAATATTTGGACCATATACAGCGACACCATATACAATAGATTCTGCAACAATCACAATGTAAGTTACAAGTTTTGTTGCAGTTTGAAATACACCACGTTCAGCTGGGTTTTTGAAATCAAATTTTAGAATATCTGAACCACGTAACAATTGCATAAGTAATCCACCAGTTACAATAGGTCCAATACCTAATTCAACTAGAGAACCTTGCTGTGATGCAAAAATTACTCTTGCAAATGCCAAAAAGTCAAATTCTGGAGCAGTTGCACCAAAAAGTGGAGTTTGACCCATTACAAGATAAATGACTAATGCTCCTGTTGTCCAAGTTAATTTTGTTTGTAACGAAAGTTTTTTCTTTGGTTTTGGTACTTGTGGTACATAAGGTTCAGCCTTAGCTACAATTTTTCGAATAGTATCAGTTAGTGTTCCTCCAGCCATGGTTATTTGTTATTTGTTATTTGTTCTTCAGGTTTTTTATCAGGTTTTTTATCAGATTTTTTAGTAGAAAGTATTATTTCTCCTCCAGATGTTTTTATTTTTTCTTGGGCAGAGTTTGTTGCATATTTTACTTTAATTGTATATGCATTTGTTATTTTTCCGCCACCAAGAAGTTTATCATATTCAAGAGTAGTTAAATCTAAAACTTTTTTAGAATTTTCAGATTTTCCAGATTTTGCAAACAAATCATCAAGATCTCTAACATTAATCCATTTTTTTGTAATTATTGAAACTGATGCAGGGCGATGTGTAGATTCATGACCAAAATGATCTTGATCTTCTTTAATCACTGTACTTGCTAGATGTTTAAGATGTCCAGAACGTCCAAGACCACCTTTATGTCCAAATGATCTATGCTGAGCTACCTGACCCCATCCCATATGTCTTCCTCCTCTAAGTTTTCGTGTTTTTCTTAATCTTGTTGCCATTTTACATCATTCTTTTTACAATTACAGAGAGTTCTTTGTTATATCCTAAAACACCTTTTTGACCATATAGTTTCTTTGTGCTTCGCTTAAAACCATGTCTTGGTGGATCTAAGGCAAACCATGGTTTTAATGGTTTTAATTTTGATAATGATGTTTTTCCTTCGGCTAGTGATGTTGCTAATTCATCAATTGAAGCAAATCCAATGGAAATAATATCTTCAGATGTGACTTTCTTGTAACCAGATTTTCTAGCTTTTTTAACTAATAGTTCTTTAACAATTTCAGTATCAACTTCCTGCCAAGATATGTAATGTTGTATTTTACGCAACATTCCTAATGTATTATCTTTTTCAGGAATAATAGTAGCACGATGTTTTTTTTCTAGTTTTAATAAATTCATAGTTGTTACTGCCCAATATGGCACATCAACTGTTCCACTAATTCTTACAACTAGAAATGCTTTTGCCATATCAATCAACCTTGACTAAATGTCTGTCTAAGACATTCCAAAAGAGCTTTTGATGTTGAATTCATTGTTGCTGTTGAACCTTTAGTGTGAGTCCATGCATCTTTTATTCCTGCTAATCGTAATAAATTTCTAATTTTTCCACCAGCTACAAGACCTAAGCCTCTAGGACCTGGAAATAATTCAATACTTACACTTCCACCTTTTCCACGAACTTTGTAAGGAACAGAATGTTTTTGATCACATCTACATTCCCAACTTCCACATCCAAGTTTTACTGGACTTACATTTAGAAATGCAGCATTATTTGCTTTTTCAATTGCAATTCTCATTTGTTTTGATTTACCTAAACCAATTCCTAACCAACCATTTTCATTCCCAGCAGCAACAAGTGCTTTAAATCTAGTTGATTGACCGTTAGGTGTCATTTTTTGAATTAAACCTACATCAATTACTTCAGTTTTGAGATCAGGTAAGAGTTTTTTAATTATTCCTGATTCTTGAATTCTAAAACCTTTTTCATAAATTTCTTCCATTGTAGTTATTTCTCCAGTAGAAACTTTTTTTCCTAGTATAGTTTTTGGAATCCATTCAGGTTCTACGTGTTCTTTTCTAGGACGTCTAGGTCTATCACCTTGTCTACCACCTGGTCTTCCACCTGGTCTTCCACCTGGTCTACCACCTGGTCCACCACCTGGTCTACCACCAAATCTTCCTCCACCTGGAGTATTTTTTTGTGTAGTTTGACTCATGCTGATTTTATCTCCAAGTCTATTTTTGTTTTAAAAGTTGTAACATCATTTTTTATTTTAAGATGTTCGCCGTTAATTCTATTTTCTGGTGGAAATGTTTCAATGTTAACAGGTACTTCTAAACCAGCATCAACTACACCTTTCAATGCTGCAGCCATTCTTTGAGTATATTTTCTAGTACCACTATAAAGAATTGCATTTTTAGTGCCTTTGGAAATTGCTTTTTTACCAGCTAAGTAGCCAGTGAGATATGCAGCAGATATGCTTTTTCTGGAACCCTTCCAACCATCTTTAAGTAAAAATCTGGAATGTGCAGATGCTAAAACTTTGTCACCAGAAATAATAGGCTTTAAGATTTGAACTTGAGTATTTTCATTAGTGATATTTACTGATATGAAATCACGTCTTCCCATTAACATTGATTTTCTTTTACGATAATTTGTTTTTTCATTACGAATTCTTTGCAATATTTTTGAATATGCCATTATATGGAAAAACTTGGAATTCCTATTATAAACCTTAGAAACCTAAAAGTGAAATTAACAGTGCTTTTTGCACATGTAAGCGATTTTCAGCTTCATCCCAAATAACAGATTGTGGACCATCTAATACATCAGATGTAACTTCTTGATCTCGTTTAGCAGGAAGACAATGCAAGAATATTGCGTCTTTTTTTGCTTTTTGCATTAATAAACTATTGACTTGGAATTTTGGTAAGAATTTCTTCAAACGATCAGTTTCATCATTGTGAATTGATACAAATGTATCAGTCATAACTACATCTGCATCATTAATAGATTCCATAGGATCATTTGTTAATTCAATATCAGTATGTAATTTGGCAGTTGATGTAGCTACAGTACTAGGTTCAAAACCATTAGGAGTAGCAATTGATATTTTAATTTTTAATTTTGCACATCCAAGTATTAAGGAATTACAAACATTGTTTCCATCACCAATCCATACAACTTTAATTTTTTTAAAATTTTTTTTATGCTCTTTAATGGTCATAAGATCTGCAAGAATCTGACATGGATGATATGAATTTGATAAACCATTTATTACAGGTACACTTGAATGCTGTGAAATAATTTCTAATGTTTCATGATCATAGACACGTGCCATAATTGCATCTACATATCGTGATAATACTTTTGCAGTATCAGCTATACTTTCTCCTCGTGAAAGTTGGAGATCATTAGTAGATAATGTCAAAGCGTGACCACCTAATTGGAACATTCCTGTTTCAAAACTTACACGAGTACGTGTAGATGGCTTTTCAAATATCATTGCTAAAGTTTTCTTTTCTAAAATATTATTTTCCTTATGTTTATTCTTCTGTTTTTTTAATTCAATGGCAAGATCAATTATCTGTTCAATTTCTTTAGATTCTAATTCATTGATTGTTAAAATATGTTTATTTTTAATTTTTAGTGTCATACAATGTTAAACAATAATAGTTTCTTATAGTTTTGGGATTTATTACAGGTTAGGTCTTCCATCAGAAACCCACTTTTTAATTTTTTTTGCTAATACTTCTGCTTCTTTATCATTTTCTGGAGGAGATGTGTTATACAAATCTGCATACTCGTTAATGTCATCTGTTTCTATTCCTTCAAAAGGATCATTTTCATTAGTTTCCGGTGTTGGTTCCGGTGTTGGTTCCGGTGTTGGTTCCGGTGTTGGTTCCGGTGTTGGTTCTGGTGTTGGTTCTGGTGTTGGTTCAGGTGTTGGTTCTGGTGTTGGTTCTGGTGTTGGTTCTGGTG
>Ga0114993_10000274_pt1 | contig 60020 bp, 49 predicted proteins | sample ArcticOcean_MG_C_FD_87042 | JGI IMG/M metagenome (GOLD analysis project Ga0114993, IMG submission 87042) | Marine microbial communities from western Arctic Ocean - ArcticOcean_MG_CB2_150 | ecosystem: Environmental > Aquatic > Marine > Oceanic | place: Arctic Ocean: Canada Basin | collected... | reverse complement strand
GAAGTCGGTAATGCGCATTCAGAGATTCCATCGTCTCGACCTCGGAAATCCCCCATGATCCCGAGATCGATTCCACACGTCAAATCAAGCAGCACCCACTAAAATGCGCGAAGAACCCTTATTAAGAGAACGAGAACCGGGGTACTCGATTGGTTCAGTCCCGGACATCCGGGAGACGAATTGAAACGGTTTCTACGGGGTGGGCCCGGAGACGCTCGATTCCAATCGATCCAGTTGGTCCTGGGTGTCGCTGTTCTTTTTCAGGGCGATGATGCCAGTGGTAAGGCCCGCAATACCAAGGCCGAGGCCCAGGGCGCCGCCGGTTGACAGTCCACCACCGAGAATCTGGCCACGAACGACCTGGTTTCCGGAAACCATCAGCAAGCCTTTGCGGGCTGACGGCGGAGCGGTCTTTTCGGCCCAGACGCGGAAGACTTCGGTCGAGTTGCCAGCCGTTACCTGGTAAACGCCGGCACGCAGACGAGAAACACTGAACGTACCCCGTTTATTGGTGACAGCCTTTCCAAGAACTTTTTTCCCCTGGTGTACGGTGACTAACGCACCGTCCAACGGGTAACCCTGCTCATCGACGATGAGTCCCGAGAGCGTGCCGTTGGCAGCCAAGGCAACATCATTGATGCTGGCTTTTTTGGCACTCTTGGCTTTGACACTCTTGGTGGGTGCTTTTCGGTACGAGGGATCCGCCGCAAATCCAGCCGTCTGACTGGCGAGGATTCCCAAGCACGACAAGGTCGCGATGACAGACTTGGTCAAACGATTTCGAGTTCGCACGGTAATTCCCTTTAATGTGAAGACTTAACTTGGGATTCGAATCTGTTTGTTTAATCAGAATTGCGCGTCGGAAGTGAGACGACAGGCGTAGTTGGTAGGATGAAGGAAGGTGGTTTTCTCTGCCGATTGCGTGAATTGCGCCAAATGTGAGGACGATGTCTTCCAATCAAGCGAATTCACGGGAGGCAAAGCAGCCCACATCGTCTGTATCGGAAATCTACTGAGGCCATCAACAAGAAAATTGCAAAAAAACTTAATATCCGGTCATTTCCTTGACCGTAGTGTTCTCGCTTGTTTCCGATGAAAATGAGCGACGAACTGACGGTCGAAGTCAAACGTTGATGTGTTCATCCACTCGCTCATTCGTCCTGCGAATTCTCGCGATTCAATTCGTGTCAAGTAATTTCGAAGGGTTGTGCGGGATTCCCCAGGGCCATGCAACATGAAGTGCACCCACGCCCAGGCTTCCTGATAGTCGGTTTCGGTGAAGCGATCGTGTGTTGATTTCTTTTCGAGCTTTTGCAGATCGGGGTGCCACCCCCGTGATACGGAGCGTCGAATGCTTGCCAGATTAGCGTGTTCGTTGGCCGCGCGATGCGTGGGAATTTCCAGATATTGCGCGAGACCTTCGTCCAGCCATAATGGCAAGGCGTATAATGAATTGTGCAGCAGTGCGTGGGTGCATTCATGTCGCAGGTTCTTGGTGAACTCAGGCTGAGAGTAAATGTAAATCCAACTAACGTCTGACCCTTTGACGAACAGTGCCGGGTGCCGGTCGCCCCGCGGAATGCGTTGAGAAACGTGGCGTCGATAATCGCGTTTTGACTTGAAGAGACGAACTTCCACTGTGCGTTTTGACGGACTGAGCTTAAGCGTTTTCTCAAAGTCGAGTTTCAACTGTTTGACAACCTGCAAGACCGCGTTTGGATTGCGGAGGGCATAATCGGACTGAATATGAAATGGCGCAACGGTTCCGCAGTCGAACCACGCGGCATTCGCGTGGCAAGTCGCCGACCCCGATAGAAACATTGTGATTATCAGGACACAGAGCGTAATTCGCATCGGATATGCTATGGGAGCAACAGTTGTGAGAGGTGTTTGTGAGTAGGGGCGTGGAATGTATTACCAGAGACAGAATTGGTCAATGGGTCTTGAAACAAATCACGATCCGTTTCAGGCTTGGTTAGGGGGAAAGCGTAATCGATCGGCAATTTCTGCCTGAAGGGCTTCCGCGTGAATTCGCCTCAGCAGAGAGCTCAACTTACTGCCTTGCCGAACTGCTTGAATATCGAGAGGAACTTGAATCGGCATACTGAATCTTCGCCTTCACCGCGCTCTCGGCTACTCGAATCACATTCGTATCGTTCGGCCTTCGACGCGCGCACCAACTCAAATGTTCTGCCGCTTCGGCGAAACGCTCGCGCTGTAGCAACCATTTGCCATACTGATACCGAACGTCGAACGAGTGCGGCGCTGCCCGGTGAGCTTTGACCAGACACCGCTCAGCCAGATCGGAGCGTTCCAACAATTCCATCGAGTCACAAGCGGCGAGCCAATAGGGTGCAGCTTTTCTTCCTGACTCGCTTCGCCCTCGATCAATGGAACCACGCGCATGCGCTGTCAAAACGATCCGAAGTTGCTCAGCATTGTCGAGCGTTTGATAGTGCTGCTTCAGTTCTTCCAGAGCCTTCCAATCGAAGTCGAAGTTCTCGAGCAGGAACGTCGCGGAAAGGCTTTCCGACGTTGCCTCGACGATCCGCTGACGGTAGTAATTCGATTGCCGAAACGAGACTCTCCAATGTTCGATCGCTTGCTCGGTTTCACCCGCCATCCACGCATTGCGGCCGGAAGTGAATTGAACGTAGGCGTTGGTCGGATGAACAATACGGGCTTGAGCGAGATATTGAGATGACGCCGAAGACCTAGGGTTCTCCAGAAAGCCCAGGTCGGCCAGATGCACATACGCCGACGGGTGCAGCGGACACAAGGAGAGCGCCCGCTTCGCGTGATAGAGTGACCGCGTTAGCAACTGCGCATTCTCGCCGATTGCCAGATCCAACCAGGCTTGCATTTCCTTCGTGGAGGCAAATTCCGACGCAATGACTGCCTCCTGGATTTGCCCTGCCGACATTGGGTTTTCACTATCGAATTGCCGTAACTCGAAGACCGAAAAACAATGGAACGCCAAATGGCGCTGCAAATTGGAATTCTCCGGTGAGAGTTTGACGGCTTTTTCAAGCAGAGCCATGCGCTCTTCGAGCGATTCCAGGGGCGTTTCGGTTTCCGACCGTTCATCGCGTGGCATGTGAACGAGATTCAAATATTCGAGGTGGACTGCTTCAGCCATCATTTGTGGTGCCGTCGTCTCAATCGCCCAACCGGCCCCGACAGCCACCACAATCATCGCCACGCCTGCACACAATCGAACGGCCCAAGCGCTGGAAAATGTTGGCTCGTGAATCGTTTCCGTCGCAGGTCCCTTTGTCATTGGAATCAACCGGGTCAGATGAAACAGCCGGCAGGCACATGCCGCCAATACAACAACCGAAACCATAATTCCTGGGATGTGCCAGACCACATCGAACGCGCTGTGGATCAGGCTTGCGGACAGACTTGCCAGGACCGCCGCCAGCACCAATGTTGTACGCGAGTCGCGACTTTGACGAAGACCGCGCACGCACCAACCGAAGCAGGTCAGAATTCCAATAGCAACGAGCGAAATACCGACCAGCCCGCATTCTGAGGTGATCTGAATCAGACTGCTTTCCGCATGACCGCAATCGACGGTATGTTCGGGATGGTCCCAGTGCATTTTATGGGCAAATCGCTGGCTTCCAATCCCCGTGCCGAGAAGAGGGAAATCGGCAGCGATTTTGGCGTTTGCTTCCCAAATTTCCTGGCGTCCGGTGGTTTCCCAATTGTCCAATCGGTTGGCGATTTTCTCGGATCCATGAATCGCAACAAAACCACCGATCAGCACACCGACGGAGGCAATCACAGCCGCGTTTCTTCCGGACACCGCGCGCTTGCAGTACAAAGCCGCCATACAGACAACGACCGAGGTGACCAATGCCACCATTCCGCCACGCGACAACGAGAACATCAATGTAAAGGCGACGATTGCCAAGGCGACGATTCCGATTCCGATTCGCAGGACAATTTCGGATCGATCTTTTGTGTCAGACCGCCTCTCTTGTCCGAACTTCCGTGGAGTGTGTCGATTCATCAAACTCAAGACGTAGACAAGAAGAGGCGCAATGCCCAATGCCAGAAACTGCGCAAAGTGATTTCGATTCGGAAAAGCCCCCAGCGGAACTTTCTCGGTTGTACTCTGGTAGTGCTGTATGAACCAGAAGTACTTTCCATTCGACGTCAAGTATTGAGCCAGACCGAACACGGCCATAGCAACTGAGATTCCAGCAATCCAGCGGAGCATGCGTTCTGCATCGTTCACACTGCGAATTCTCTGGACGGTGATAACGAACAGCAGGCTATATGCGACAATCGTGATCAGGGCCGTGCGGGTGTCGGCGGGAGTGAGCGACAGTGTCGACCAAATCCCCAGCAACTCGGGGCTTCCTTCTCCCCCCTGCCACAGCGGGAGGATTTTCGCATGTTGCGGCGACAGCCACGCCAACACGTCTTGCGGCAGTGATACGACTTGCAAAGTTGCCAACCCGATGCCGGCCAGAAGCATCAGGTACGACCACGTCGATACCCATTGTTGCTTCGGATTGCGAATCTGGTGCAACGACCATGCAATCGTCAACCATCCAACACACGCCACGAGGATCAGTTGCCCCAGCGGCGACCGTCCTCCAAAGGCGAACGGCACTGTGAACAACGTTGCCAGCAGCCCCCAATCGACGAGTTTCAACAGGATTGGAGTTGCGGTTTCCGTCTGCATCTCGCGCGACGGATTGGCCGATGATCGACTGGACTGATGTTTAACCGATGACGATTCCGCCATGACTCTTCTCCCGCAAAGCACGTCAAACGATCCAGATCTGGCTACCGCAAATCGTTAGATTGATGGACACTTTCGTCGAAGAATGTGTTTGCGGCTCGATGCATCCGCCACGTCACCTGCCAATCGCTCGTTCGTAAACTCAGGCGGCGTGTTGTGTCGTACTCGCCAGGGATTCACCCTCTTCGCGGACATCACCCGACGACTCGTCACCGAGCGGATCCGGCTCGGCACCGTATCCGTAATCGGTTCCGTAACCGTAGCCGTATCCATAGGTACCGTAACCGGCCACTCCGTCGGCAGAGACGTTGTTGACAACGACTCCCAATATGGGCAACTGCACCGATCGCAGCGACTCCATGACACGATAGAGGACACGACGGCGGTTCTTCTCCGGATTGACGACGAGAATCGTCGCGTCTGCCAGACGACCAATGATCGCCGGGTCGGCGACGGCCAGAATCGGCGGGGCATCGATGAGAATTTGATCGTATTCGGTCTCGGCCCATTCCAACAGTTCTGCAAACCGCGCGGCAGCGAGCAATTCCGCCGGATTCTGCGGCCTGGGACCAGCCGGAATGATATCCAGGCAGTCTGTGCCCGACGAATGAAGGCATTCACGAATGCCTTCGGACAGCGGCCGTTCATCACGAAGGATCGTTGAAAGTCCCTGCCTGCGCGTCATGTCCATCATCGCGGTGATGCCGGGACGTCGCATGTCGGCGTCGATCAACAACGTCCTCTGTCCCGCCTGAGCGAAAGCGACGGACAGGTTGGAGATGACGGTCGATTTGCCGTCACCCGGCTCACTGCTCGTGGTCAGGATTCGCCGCGGTTTGGTATCCGAAAAGGTAATGACCGTCCGCAGGGTTCGGAACGACTCGGCCCCGATGCTGTTCGGCTGGGCGAATGTCTGGATGGCCTCAATTCCATGACCGGACAACTGATCGAGTTGTCGAACCATGGACAGGACAGGAGTCCCCAGCTGAAGCTTGATTTCCTCGGGCGAACGGAAACGATCATCGAGCAGATCCAGAACGTACACCAGCGCAAAGCCGAATCCCAATCCCGCAAACAGGCTCAACATGCCGATTTGACGAAGCTTGGGGCTGACCGGCGACTTGGAAACAACGGGTTCGCCGACGACTGAGGTCTTCAGTCCGTTATCCAATCCAAGGTCAATATCCTTCATCCTCTCCAACAGCAGATCGTACATTGACCGCATGCGTTCCATATCGAGACTCAGGATTTCGATCCTGGCGATCTCATTGTTCAGGCTGATCGCTTCCGGTTTGATCTCGTCGACTTGCCGTCTTAAGGCCCGTTCATACTCAATCGACTGAGCAACCTGTTGCTCGGCCATCACCACCAAACGGGGTTGCAGTTCCTGGTCACGCAGCATTCGAGCGGACCTGGCGACTAGATAACGGCGGTCAGATAACCATCTCTGCGTGGTTGCAATCCGATCTTGCAGTTGCTTAATGACAGGATGGTTCGGACCGTAGATGACCTGTTTTTCGTGTAGTAGCGACTTGTCTTGCTGAAGCTGTCGCTGATTCTCATTTACAGACCATTCTTGTCGCGTTTCCAGCCCCATTTCATTCATCAGAATTTCGTGGGCAAGCGCTTGATCAGTCTGCGTCAGATACTGCTGAATGCCTTCGCCATTTTGAATGGCTTGTCTCATCGCCGCCAGCCTTGCTTTGGCGTTGATCGTTCTGCTCTGGGCATCGGAAAACGCAGTCGCCAACGCGTGGTATCGCAGCGTAACCTCGTTGATTTGGCTGTCGCCTGAAATGACGATTTCCGATTCGGAACGAAGACGAATCAGTTCCGCTTCTTTCTCCAGAAGCGCGCGTTCAAGATCGACTTTCTCACGAGTCAGAATTCCCAGCAGTTCACGAGAATTGTCTTTGTGTGTTTCATTCATAAACTTCTGATACGAGGCAACGATCGCTTCCACCACCACAACGGCTGCTTCCGGATCGACCGATTGATACGTCACCCCGATCAGACTGGTTTGCTTGACCGTACTCACGCGCAAACGCCGACGAATCGCTCCTATCTGTTTCTCCGCAGCAACGCCGCGCACGTCGATTCGGTAATCGCTGGGCAAATCCGCAATCGCCTGACCAATGACTTTGTCGCTGGAGACGATCTTTACGTGTGTCGGCAAATGCGATTGCACATTCCGGGGAGTATTTGCTCCGTCCCCAGACCGCATTACCTCACTCCCAGTGTTGATCACCAGAATCTGTGCCGACGACTCGTACAACCGAATTGCGGTTGAGTAATGAAACCCTCCTAGCGCACAACAGATTAGAACGCAGGCAGCAATGACACCTTTGCGCATCCATGCTGCACGAAAAAACCGCATGATCGCCGCAAACGCGTCGGCTGTCGGCGCGTCGGGTATGTCGTCGGGTAACTCAATCTGCTCAACCATCAAATGCCGATCAGTTGTTTAGCAGGAAGATCGAATGGGAGAATTCACTCAGGTCAAGTACGGCAAGCAACAAACAACTTGTCCGTCACACACGGAATCTGCACTCACTCCTAGAACAACGGGATGGATGCCCCCGCTCCCACATTGATGAGTTTTATCGCACTGAATATCACTGTCGTCGGCGTTCGCTCGACGCTGACGATGTCTCCGGGAGTCAGCCGCAGGTTCTCGCGCCGGTCGCGTTTGGCCCTCCGCAGACTGGCAATAATCACGGCTGAATTCTTGTTCTGATCGACTTTGCGAATGACGTAGACCTTGTCCGCGACGGGAGACGTGAGTCCCCCTGCCTGGGAAACCACGTCGAGGAGTCGCATTTCCTCAGCGACGGGATATTCATAGCGTCCCGGTTTCATGACAAGTCCCATGACGTGAATCGGCATCGGATCACGCTTTTCGACGCGGACGATGGCACCATCGGCCAACGAGTATCCCTGTGTTCCTTCCTCTGCTGCTTTTGCCAGATTCACACGAATCAGCCGAGGTTTTGCATTCCACTGCGGCCCGCCGCTGAGATTGGTATCAATCTCGGTATGGGCCGCCGGTGTCACACCATCGGCACCAGAGACAGCGATGCGATCGCGGGTGTTGCGAACGTCTTGGGTACCGGCAGGTTGCCGGATTTCAATCTCCGAGCCAGCGTCTGTCGCCAGTCCGCCGGCAGATACCAACGCCGCCACCAAATCGCTGGAACGACGCGGAATCTCAAAGACACCTTGCTCTTTCACTGCGCCGATGACCGTGATTCGATTCATGCGCTGCCGAATAACACTGACGGTGATATTCGGCGATCGATACAGACCCTGCTGAATACACGCGGCGGCAATTGCCGCCTCAGCCCCTTCCGGTTCCAGGCCGGCAACCGGAACACTTCCAATTACCGGAATTTCGGCGTGGCCTTGGTCGTTGACTCGGACAGGAAGGGTCGTTGTCTCGTCCCTGCTCAACCCCGCCGCGATCGTAAGCTCCAGCACATCGCCGTTATCGATCGACCGGGTTCCCGTATGATTGATTGCCAATCGTGTCAAATCGACTGTCTGCGGATTGTCAATTTGCGGGGCCATCAGGTGCGCGGGCAAATCCACAGCACGGTACATATTGTCGTGCATGCATCCCATCAGCGTCAGCAACAACGGGAATACGCAGATTCCGGGAATGAAAGTCCGTGCCGCTTGCGAATTCGTATCTCGAAGCTCATTGCAGTTGGACGCACACGAACGAATCCGCCGTGATGACAACTGCGCCAATCGGGTCGGCAGCGGTCGTTTCAGGAGTGACCTCATTCGTCTTCCTTGCAGCGCAACACCGTTTCAGACGGGACGTTGAGTTTGGATTTGATGTGTGAGTGTGAACGTTCACGCCGCTCGAATGGCAGAGAAGGAGTATCGGCGCAGATGAGTTGACCGGCAGGATTGATCGTGAACGGGGTGGAAAACTACGCGAACGGTGCCGTTAACGTCAATAGGAACATTTTGATGACCGACCACCCACCTCACCTGCAATCGAACGCAGCATCCTCATATTGATCTACCTTTCGCGATTGGATACAGTCCCGCACCGTGACGGCTGCCTGAGCGGTCGAAACTCGAATTGAGGCAAAAACTCAACTGGCTCGATATGGATGTCCTGGCTCCGCTTGCACGCGGATATTTGGGGACACCCAGTTGGACGGAGTCTGCGCCAAATTGGTTAATCGGAGTTGGGGGGAACCAACGATGCCTATTCTCGCAAGAGAAGTTGATCAGTATCCCGGCGATCTGCTCAACATGGCTGCCGCAAATTACGACGCGGAAATTGCCTGGTGGGTTTTCTATACGTACCCACGCCGCGAAAAGCAGCTGATGCGTCACTTGCTGGCCAGAAACATCCCCTTCTACGGGCCAGTGGTACCACGACGATTTCGGTCGCCCGGTGGAACGGCGCGAACCTCGTATATTCCGCTGTTTAGCAATTATGTTTTCGTCTTCGGCGACGAAGCTCAGCGATATCAAGCGATGGCCAGCAACTGCATTCTGAAATGGTTTTCCGTTTCGGATCAAGGGAAGTTTACGGCAGAACTCGTCCAGATTTCGCGACTGATCGAAATGGGTCAACCGTTGACCCCGGTGCCGCGATTCATTCAAGGCGATCGGGTTCGCGTGACATCCGGCAGTTTCGCGGGATTTGAAGGCACAGTCATTCGCCAGGACAAGAAAATCCGGCTGATCGTCACGATTGACTTCATGCAGAACGGCGTGTTGGTTGAATTGGACGACTGCCGAATGGAGCGACTCGAAATCCGCAACCACGAAATGGCCGCTAAATGAATCAATGTCGTCCGCTGCTGGTTGTCGGTACGCACCCGGCGGCCACAGAGATGGCTCCGACAATCAAGACATGCCGAGACCGTTCGACACCTCGTCGAAGCAGGTTGCGTAACAACAACGACAGTCCATTCACGTATCTGACATAGATCTGACACTCCCAATTCGGAATGAGGATGACGCAGGCCGAATCCAATCCGATCTTCATTGTCGGCGCGCCTCGTAGCGGGACAACGTTGCTCAGCGCGATGCTCTCATCTCATCCGCGAATTGCGATCGCTCCCGAGACACATTTCATCGCGCACGACTATCGCACACAAAGTACCGCCAATCTCTCAGACGATCGCGTTCTCGCGGACGTCTGGAATCACTTCGTCAATGGCCGCTGGTTTGAACATCTTGAAATCGATGCCCAACTCGTTCTTGAACAATTTCGCCAACAACGGCAGCGCAGTTTTGCGTCGCTATTTGCAGCGGTCCTCGATGCATATTCGAAATCCGTCAATAAACCTCGTTGGGGCGAAAAAACCCCCGGTCACTATTTGCATGTCGATACGATTTATGAGTGGTTTCCTGACGCACGAATTTTGACCATGATTCGCGACCCGCGTGCCGTGTGCGCCTCGCTGACGCAAGTCCCGTGGGGCAATCGCTACGTCACATATCATGCCAAGCGCTGGCTCGACGCGGCGGCGGTGCTCAGACGCCATCAAAACGACTCCCGCATGTTCGCAGTTCATTACGAGAACCTGGTTCACAACCCAGTCGATCAACTTCGAGGGATCTGCAGTTTTCTGGGTGAAGAGTTTTCCGATGAAATGATCGAACGTGAGAACTGCACGATGTCGGCCGGAGGGGATGCGTGGCGGAGCAATCACCTTGCGACGGCGATTTCCAAGCCACTGACCACCGCCAGTGTCGATCGCTGGCGATCAACGCTGACTCCACTGCAAATTGGAAAAATCGAATTCCTAACGCGCGCAGACATGGCTGAGTTTGGATACAAACCAACATCAACCAACGGTAGTCTCCCCATGTTCATGCACACACGATACGAAGGCTTCCTCTGCAGAATTCACTTGGGACTTCAACGCCACTATTGGCAATGGACACAAAACAACACTCGGCCGAATGCCGCCTGACTCACATGTCGGCACATCAGCAGTCCTTTTAACTCGGTGACTCTTCACATTATGACTTTTGGAATTTCCCTGATCGCGCCAACTTACCGACGCGCGGATCTTCTGCGACAGTTGTTAATCAGCTTTGCCGAATGCGAAGCCTGCGACACGCCGGTTGAGTTGATTGTTGTTGATAATGCGAACGACAACGAAACTCAGGAACTGTGCCGTGAAACCACCAAATCGATGCCGCATTTGCGTTGCATCGCGGAACATAACGCCGGACTTTCCAACGCGCGCAACACGGGCATTGCGGCGGCGCGTTACGAGTACGTGATCTTATTGGATGACGATGTCACTTTTGCGCCAGATTGGCTGCCTGTTCTCGCCGAGGAAATTACATCACACGGCCCGATGATCTACTGTCCGCGCCTTGTCACACCACGCGAACCGACCTGGGAACCGTGGCTGAACACTCGACTGGATTCCGGCGTCGGCCAATACGACTTTGGCGATGACACCAAAACCATTGAGTATTTCAAAGCCAAGATCCCCGTTGGGGCCGCTGTCGCATTTCCCAAGGAGTTCCACCAGCGTTTCGGACCGTTCAATACGAATCTCGACCGGGTCAAGCGGCAATTGCTCGGTGGAAGTGACACACTGTTCTTCAATACGGCGTTCGAGGCGAAGATCGACGTCCGCTATGTGGGAAACTCCGTCGTGTTTCACCACCTCTCGGAAGAAAAGTTGAAGAGAGAATACTGGCTGCGACAAGCCTACGATGGTGGGCGATCGCTGATTCGCATGAATCGGCAATCGTTGTCTGCCCGAACCAGCACGCTTGGCGAATCGATTTGCAAAGCACCGCTTCATCTTCTTTGGGCGTGCATTGCTCGCAGAAATTCGTTTGCTCACCTGTATTCGAGCGTTGCACATGCCGGGAGAATGAAAGAGTCGTTGTTCTGGTGGGGTGAAAGTATCGCAGGTTAATCGCCGCAAGTTATCAATGTCCCCCCAAGCTCACGGGCAACGCCCCGTGTGATCGAACGCGGAATCCCGTGGCATTCTTTTTCTGAGTACCAATCAATGCAATTACAGAAGTGAATAACGGGAGAGCCTGTTGAGTTTGCGAAAGCAGTACGCCTGGAGTCTTGGGACCGAAATCGTACGCTACACGATCCAGCCGATCGTGGCGATTGTCCTCGCGCGCCTGCTTTCGCCTCACGATTTCGGCTTGGTAGCGATGTGCCTGGTCTCAATCTCTCTGCTTCAAGTATTTAAGGACGGCGGACTTGGCGACGTTATCATTCGAGACGAAGACGAGTCGGTTGTGGACTTTGCATTTTCGACCCAATTCGCCATTGCCGTCTTACTTTCCACAGCCGTATTGCTGTTGGCACCAGTAATTGCCATCGTGTTCAGCCAGCCACAGCTAACGGCCCCAATTCGTGTGTTGGCTTTGTCTTTCTTGATATCCCCCTTCGTCGACATCCCGGTCCGACTGAGTCAGCGTCATCTGAATTTTCGCGTAAACTTCATTCGCAGCGTGTTCGCACCTCTGTTTGGCGGAATCGTTTCGGTGTCGTTGGCACTTGCCGGGTGGCGGCACTGGTCGTTGATCATGGGGACACTTTGCGGACAAATCACTTCCGCCCTTATCCTGCCATTCCTCACCCACTGGCGGCCCCGCTTTCGCTTCTCCACGCGAGGACGGAAGAGCCAGATCACCTTCGGCCTGCACATGACCGCACAGGCGATGTTGCGCTGGCTGCGAAATTCGATCGCCAAACTTTCATTGGGGGTTGCCAAGGGGACGACGCACTTGGGCATCTTTGAGGTGGCTCAACAAGCCGCCAACATGCCCTACAACTGTGTTGGCGGGTCGCTACAGAAGCTGGCGTTTCCGGTCTTTTCAAAACATGTTCGCGAAGGCAAGAATCCGGCTCCCATATTTCTATCGCTGGTGCATCGTCTATCGCTCTTAACTATGCCATTGGGGTGTTTTCTCGCATGGTCCGCGAAGGATGCAATCCACTTGCTCTTGGGAGATGAATGGTTGCCCATGCTGTGGATTTTTGTGTCATGCCTGTTCGTGGCCAATGGCGCAGCCATTGTGAATCTGAATTTTGCCGTCATTAAGGCCGTAAATCGACCAGGCCTTTTGACCGGCTTCCTGATGGCTCGTATGGTTGTCTCGGTACCCGTCTATGCGTATGCCAGTACGCAAGGGATCAACATACTTGCAATTGCGATCGCCGCATTGGCGATCGTGATGGCACCGATAAACAGTTTTCTGACATGCCGAATGCTGGGGACGTCATACGGCGGCTACGTGAAGATGCTGGTGCGAAATGCCTTGTTGCCAGTGATCTCCCTCTCCAGTTGTGCGCTCATCATACGGCACTTTGCGCTGCCGCCATTCGTCGCATTGGTACTCAACTCAATTTCTTTCTTGATCGTCGCGTTCGCCAACATATCGTTGCTTGATCGACCACTGTTAAAACAGATTCTTGGAGCACTTCAACGACTCTCATCCGGAAGGGTCGGAGTCTTGGAATCGTAGCATCGATTGATAGCCGCCGTGGCATAACCTTTGCCCCTTCGTACGACAACTCACACAACTTGACGGATCGCCATGATTCGCCTTCAGTCATGAATCCCACGAACTCACCACTTTCCAACAACTTGCCAACGGCGCGGCGAGGCCACTCACGACGAATGCAGTTTCCAAAACGACTTCCGACTCAATGAATCGATATTCATACTCTCGTAGCCAACGCTCATTCTCTAAGAGGATATCAGGATGACCATAGCCGCGCACATAAAACACTTCGCCAAGAAAATCCCGGGCCTTGTTCCGCTTTCGCGGCGATGTGGGCTGATTCGCGGGCCAATCCCCCATGGGCAGCGTGGAATACGGTCGGCGGGTCACCGCGAATACGTCGGTGGCTTATGGGACGAAATCGGAACACTCCAATTCGAGATGATGCTCGCCCACGGACTCTTGCCACACCACAATCTGTGCGATGTCGCCTGTGGAAGTTTGCGAGGCGGTCGCCACTTCATTCATTACCTTGAGCCGGGAAGGTACTTCGGGATCGACAAGGAACAGCCTCTGATCGATGCCGGCATCGATCATGAGATCGGCCCCGATATGCTAGCTCAGAAACGCCCGGAATTCGTGCTTTCATCTGAGTTTGAATTCGACCGTTTTAGTCAACAAGCAGACTACGCACTTGCCCAATCGCTGTTTACTCACTTGCCGGCTGAGTTGATTGAGACCTGTATTCGACGGTTGCGTAAAGCAATGCATCCCGGTGGCGTCTTCCTGGCAACTTTCTTCCACGATGAATCGGGCCGAGACAACCCGACAACTCCGCACGATCATGGACGATTTGCCTTCACCGAAGAGCAAATGATAGCGTTTGGAGAAAAACATGGCTGGCGTGCAGACTATATCGGCGACTGGTCGCACCCGCGGGGACAGGTGTTGGTGAAGTATACCGCATGAACAGCATTCTGTGTGCTGAGGCAGACAAGAAGGAACGAACAGAGTTTTTGGACGACGGTTCGAATGGCATATCTTCCCTACGAAAACGAGATTCGCATCGCCGGCCTGGTCATCCTTGGCCTGTCAACGGTTTGGCTGCTGCGTTATAAGCCGCGCTGGGCTGCTGGCGTGATTATGGGATTCGGCTGGTACGACTACTTTACAACCAATTTGGGATTCGTCCTTGATGCGGGAAAGCTTCTCGGCATCATCTGTGCGGGTTATATCGTGCTGAATCCTCAGATTATGAACAATCCCAGTGTGCGATTTTTGAAGCGCACGTGGATGCCTTACTGGGTCTACTGCATTGGAATTACTGTCGTCATGGTTCCCTTCTGGCCGGAAGTCCACGGGGGTGCCTCTGGAGTGTTGTATACGTCGCTTCGTTGGTTCGTTCAACTTGTCACAATGGGCCTTGGGTTCTGTGTGGCGATTGTGGTTGCCGGCATCACAACATCGACGGCACGGCTTCACGAATCGACACGCATCATCATCCTCAGTGCGGTCATTCTTGCCGCGGTTGGGATTTACCAGTTTGTCGCTTATCCGCGAGGATGGCCAATCAACACGATTGCACGCCAGGGAGGACTCGAAAACTCGATCGCGGCGTCGAAGGTTGACGGCGAACGCACTTTCCGGCCGTATTCGTTGGCCGGTGAACCCAAGGGCTTTGCAACGAGCTTATGCCTACCCCTGGTTCTGCTGTTTTTCTTCGGCAATCGATCCGACGTCATGCCATTCAAAAAGTGGTTGCGAATCCCTCTCCTTGTTGGGTTTGCGACGGCGATGTTCCTGACACTCTCGACGGCCGGATTCCTGATCATCGCGCTTGTCATCGTCACCGCGATGATCGCGATGGCGCATATCCGTGTCGGTCTGGGCAGAGCGATTCGCAACACGCTTTCGATCGCAGCCGTCGCGGGATTCGCCGTGATCGTCGTGAACGCGGATACGGTGTTTCAGAGAGTCGAGAAGGTTTATCAAATTCGCGTCGAAGAGCGTGTGCAGAGCGATCTGTTTACCTATGGAGAACTCGGCGTTTTCGCCTTGTGGCAGGATTCGCCGGGCCACATTGTGACGGGGGTGGGACGCGGCGGATGTTCGTTTTACATTCGGCAGTATCGTGATGACTACGAAGGGTATACGGCATCGGCACGCGGCATTGTGGGTGAAATGGCCGACATCGGTCTCATTGGTGTGTTTCTACTTTACGTTCCGCTCATTTCGATGTTGTACCAACTCGGAATTCGTATCCGAAATACGCCCAACTCACACAACTTCGTGGTCGCATACCTATTTTGCTGCTGTGGAGTCCCGATGATGCTGACAAAAGCCGCCTGGATCTTTCCGTTTTCCGTCATCGGAATGTCGGTGTGTTTGTATTCGCTGGTCTTGGCTCACAGCAAGGTACACCGCCCTGCCCTGCGAACAGCGGATGCACAACCACCACACCGGCGACTCGCATTGAATCAGCGTTGATACAATGAAGAAACCTACGGTCTTATTTATATCATGCGAATTCCCGCCCGACGGTTCGCCGGGGGCGATTCGTAATGTGGCGTTTGCAAGACACTTGGCAGAACACGGATTCGACGTTTCCGTCATTAGCGAACGCCACGTTCCAATCGGTCAAACCCCCACATGGGAGTTTGTTTCGGAGGTTGAAGTTCCTTCGGCCAAACGGCGGATGGTACAGGAAACAACGGCTATCAGTCGCGTTCGGGCTTTCCTGTCGTATGCAACAATTCGGTTGGATGTGTCCTATGTCGGCATTCCGAATCTGGTCGAAACGGTGGCCGCACGTCATGTCCGTCAGCCGTTCGATCTGATCTACGCATCGTGTAATCCGCTCAGCGCCGCTGTCGCCGGTATGCTTATCAAGGAAAAACTGGAAATCCCCTTGATCGCCGAATTTCGCGACCCGTGGCTCGACAACCCAATTCGGGAATGGCCCACTGCATTGCATTACTGGTGGGAGAAGCGACTGATGCGGCGAACTCTCGCCGCCTGCGATCAGGTCATCATGAACACTCCCACGGCCCGCGAGAATCTGTTGAAGCGGTTGGAAGGTCGGCTCGCCGCCAATCAGATTCACGTCATTCCTCATAGCTTCGACGCGGAACGAATTCATGCAACCGAGGCGGCGGATCGAACGAACGGTCCCGTCACACTCGGATACAGCGGCGGGTTTTATGCGACCGCCAAGCCACGATCGCGCAGCATGTTTCAACGGGCATTTTCCTACACACCTTTCGCAGGCGGCAGTGTCGATCGGCGGTTGTCGTCACCGCGACCGCTGTTCGATGCGTTTCGGCGGTTGATCGATCAGGACGAATCATACAAGTCGCGTCTGTGCTTGCGATTTCTGGATTCGTTAAAGCCGGAAGATATTTCGTATACGAAAGAGATCGGTATCTGGGAACAGTTGATTTTAGAACCGCGGCGACCGCCACACGAGATATCGTTGTTTTTGAACAGCTGCGACGCGCTGTATCTCACCAATCCAGTGTTCCCAAACCTTCGATCACCGTTCATTTCGACGAAGACGGTCGAATACATCGCAACCGGTAAACCGATCGTCGCTTTTCTCTCCGACTCGGATAACCGGGACGTTGCGCGGCGTTCCGGATTGGCGCGGCTCGTCGATCCGCTCACCGTGGACAGGTTAACTCACACTCTGGCCGAATTGGTTGATGACGTGGAGCAAGGAGTCGTAGTGACGCCGGACTGGAACTATATTCGCAGTTTCGATCGCGGGCGACACGCCCAGCACCTTGCAGACGTATTTCGGCAAGCGTTGAAAAGTCATCCGGGACATGCCGTAACGACCGACTGTTTCCCAATCCAACGTGCCGCATGAAAATCGCCTTTTGCTGGTCGAACATTTCGGGCTACATGGTCGCCTGCTTGCGCGAACTTGCGTCACGCCACGGGGTTGACGTTCTTGGAGTCTTTCCTGAGATCCGTTCAACGACAAATACGGCGTTCGACAAAGAAACATACGCAGGCGTCAACATTCACTGGACCAGTCCGCACGATTCCACTGCGCATCTCGCCGGCACAATTGGCAACTTCCATCCCGACGTGATTGTCATTTCGGGTTGGAACAATGCAAAGTACCGAGCGATCGCTCGCTCGACGCAGTTTTCGCAGGCCACCAAGATCCTGGCAATCGACAATCAATACAGCGCCAGTTGGCGGCAATCGCTGGGACGTCTCGCCTGTTGGCGATTGTTCCAATCGTTCGCCGGGATCATGGTGCCGGGCGAACGATCCTGGCAGTTGGCGAGATTCCTGGGGTTTGCCGAATCACAAATCATTCGGGGCACTTACGGGATCGATTACGATTCGTTCAAGCGAGCGCACGATTCGAGACGGCAATCCTCCTGGCCCCGGCAATTTGCGTTCGTGGGACGACTCGTCGAGGCCAAAGGGATCGACATCCTCGTTTCGGCTTATCAAGAATATCGCCGTCGCGTTTCGTCGCCGTGGACGTTGACGGTCTGCGGAAAAGGTCCGCAACAGTCACTCTTGAAGAATCAACCGGGAATTGAACATCGAGGCTTTGTACAGCCTCGCGATTTGCCGGATGTTCTTGCCGATCATGGTGCGTTTGTCCTGCCCAGCCGCAACGAGCCGTGGGGGCAGGTCATCGTTGAAGCAGCTGCCGCCGGACTGCCAATCATTTGCACCGAGGCATGTGGAGCGGGCGTCGAGTTGGTTCATAACGGATTCAACGGACAGAAAATACCGACCGGCAAGGACCGTGCGCTCATCGAGGCGATGCGCTGGATGCACGATCATGCAGATCAAGTTCCGCTCTTCGGCAATCGCAGCAGTGAACTGGCAGCGGCATACAGCGCAGAGCGTTGGGCGGATCGATTGTTGACATGGCTGAATCCTCAGACGGAAGCTTGTGCTGCCTAACTCACAATTAGGCCGACCTGTGAAAGATGGAGTAAATAATGAGTTGGCAACAGCATTATCAGGACCGGTTTTACCGGTCGCGGCCAGGCTGGCAAAACGGTTCTCAGCAGTTCCGCGACGTGATTGACTCACATCTCCCCGCCGATGCAACCGTGTTGGAACTGGGAGCGGGGCCTGGCAATCGCACGACGAAATTCCTCTCCGAACGATCATCGTGCGTTGATGGTTTGGACATCGACGAACAGGTTAAGAACAACGAGTTTCTCGACCGGAGAATTGTCTACGATGGAACAGCGTTTCCACTGGAAGATGCGTCCTACGACGCCATCGTCGCCGACTACGTGCTGGAACACGTGGAAAAACCTCACGCGGTGTTTTCCGAGATTTCACGAGTGCTCAAACCGGGCGGCGTTTTTCTGTTCCGCACGCCGAATCTTTTCCACTATGTCAGCCTGATTTCCTTCCTGACTCCACATTTCATCCATCAGCTCTGTCGGAAATTCGTGCACGGAGTTGGTGACCAACCCGATCCCTACCCAACGTTCTACCGATTGAACTCGGAAAGACGAATCCAGCGGCATTGCAATGACGTCGGCTTGCAAGCGATCGAATTGCAAATGATCGAAAAAGAGCCTTCCTATCTCATGTTCAGCCGCCCTGCCTTTCTTGCAGGAGTCGCCTACGAGAGAACGGTGAACTCTTCCGACTGGTTCAAGTCGCTGCGTGTGAACATCTTTGGGGCACTTCGACGAGAACCGGAATTGGAGAGTCAAACAGACGCCCGGAAACCGGTACAACGGTCGGCACAGAAAGCCGCTTAGAGACGAACCTTATCCTCTGTTCAAACGCTGATATCAATCCCTGATGCGAATCATCCAAGTCGTTCCCCGAATCTCTGACGAAGCCAGCGGCCCATCATACACCGTTCCCTCTCTGACGTCGGGATTGGCAAAGATCGGGGCGTCGGTGGAATTGCACGTACTGTCTGCAGGCGAACAGGAATCGACCGAATACCAAGTCGAATCTCATCCGACGAGCCGGTTCTTCTCCAGGCTTGGTATTTCACATTCGATGGGCAAGACGTTGCGGAGAAAGGCAACCACCGCAAACATTCTGCACAATCACAGCCTATGGATGATGCCCAATGTTTACTCGGGACGAGCCGTGCGAAATACCGACTGTCGGCTCGTCGTTTCGCCGCGAGGAACGCTTTCACAGCGGGCTTTGCAGCAGTCGTACTGGCCCAAACGAATTATGTGGCGATTATGCCAGCATGATGCCGTCCGACAGGCCGCTTGCCTGCATGCGACTGCCGAGCATGAATATCTGGACATTCGCCGCGCGGGGTTCCGACAGCCGGTGGCAATTATCCCCAACGGAATCGATGTCCCCGCCGACCCCAGAGCTGAACCATGCGGACGTCGAACACTTCTCTTTCTCGGCCGCATTCATCCCATCAAGGGCCTTGAGGGCCTGCTGCGGGCATGGCAGTCCGTGCAGCGTTCTTTCCCTGACTGGGAAATACAGATTGTCGGCCCCGGCGATTCCAGCTATACCGCATCGCTCAAACGTCTGGCGGTTGAGTTGAATTTGGAACGGACCGGTTTTGTCGGGCCTGCATACGGAAAAGAAAAGCAGGCTTGGTATCGCCGGGCGGAATTGTCTGTGCTACCGAGTTGGTCGGAGAATTTTGGTATGTCGGTTTCGGAATCCCTTTCGCATGGCCTGCCGGCAATTGCCACCGATGCGACTCCGTGGTCCGGCATGTCAACTCACCGTTGTGGATGGTGGATCGAAACGGGCGAATCGGCACTGACCGACTGCTTACAGAAGTCGCTTTGCAAGACGCGGAGCGAACTTGCCGAAATGGGCCAACGTGGTCGTCGATGGATGGAAGAGGAATTTGCCTGGCCACGAATCAGTTCGATGATGTTCGGCACCTATGAGTGGCTGTTGGGTGGAGGCACACCACCCGCCTGGATCGCAACCGATTAGCATCGACACCGCTGACTGGCTCGAATCTTGCAATCAAAGACGACTGGGAAAGTAGAGACCAATGTTACGTAGGCTGGCTGAACGCGTTGCTCGCGGAGTGGTCTTCAAACGTCGCCTGCCTGCGCGCTTCGGCAGAGTGCCACTGTACGTGACTCCCGATTCGGCGCTTCAATATCTCAAACCAAAGCTCGATGCGGATTTCGCGAACCTGTTCGACATCGTGGATGAATTCGTTCAACCCGGCGATTGCGTGTGGGATCTGGGAGCCAATGTGGGGATGTTTACCTTTGCAGCAGCCCAACGGGCCGGCGCAGAAGGCCATGTTGTGGCAGTGGAAGCCGATGTCTGGTTGGCCACATTGATTCAGCGATCCGCATTGATTCCGGAGAACGCTGGGATCAATGTTTCGGTGTTGCCGGCGGCGTTGTCAGACCGATGTGGCATCGAACGGTTTCTGATCGCGAACCGCGGTCGCTCGGCCAATTCACTGGAACGCGCCGGCCACCGCAGTCAGGCAAAAGGGACACGATTCGTAAATTACGTCCCTTGTTTGACGCTCGATCAATTGCTGGAAACCTTCCCGCCGCCACAGTTCATCAAGATCGACGTTGAGGGAGCCGAGTTGATGCTGCTGAGCCAGGCCAAAAAGGTGCTAACCCAATGCCGGCCGCGACTCTACTGTGAAGTGGGTGGGCAACAAAACGAACGAGTCACGGAGTTACTCCGCAATCACGACTACACGCTCTTCGACGGCGATGTTCGCGATCGCCAGCCGCTAGCGAAGTGTGCCTGGAATTCGCTTGCCGTCCCGAACGAACTACTTGAGAGTTCAGATTATTATGCCAAGTCAGCATGATGAGTCATTAAATACAGTCCGACTCAGCGAACGTCCGTCGGACGATTCCGCGTCGGTTGCCGTTGTGATCCTGACGTTCAATGAAGAGGCCAATCTTCCGGCCGCGTTGGACTCGGTGAAGAATTGGGCAACCGAGATCTACGTCGTCGATTCCTACAGTACCGATGGCACGGTTGACATTGCGCTGTCGCGGGCGGATGAGGGCGTCCACGTAGTTCAACACGAGTTCATCAACTATTCGGACCAATGGAACTGGGCGCTGAAGAATCTGCCAATTTCCGCTGAGTGGACGTTGAAGTTGGACGCCGACGAACGCGTCACAATGGAATTCAAAGCGGAGTGCGAGAGAAGGCTGGCCGACTTTCCGGCTGAGAGCCACGGCGTAATGTTTCGTCGGCGGCTGTTCTTCATGGACGACCCGCTGAGCTTTGGCGGCGTGCGAACCAACTATGATCTCAGGATGTGGCGGAGTGGCATGGCTCGCTTCGAGGACCGCGCGGTGAACGAACATGCGATGGTCGAGGGGAATGCGGAGACGTTCGCAAGTGCGATTGAGCATCACGACTACAAGTCGCTGACTGATTGGCTCGACAAGCACAATCGGTATGCTTCGCTGGAAGCCATCACCGGACTGGAAGGCAAATTGGATGGCGAAATTGCTCCGCGGCTGTTTGGTTCGCCAATGGAGCGACGCTGTTGGATGCGACGATTCGCTCAACGATTGCCGCTTCGGCACGTGTGCCACTTTCTGTTTCGTTACTTCTTACAACTGGGTGTTCTCGATGGCCGAGCGGGATTCCGCTACGCGTTTTTGCACGTCGCTTACATCTATTGGATCGATCTAAAGATCATTGAGGCCAGAAAACGCGGCCAACATCCATTGGTCGTATTCCCCCAACGTGGCCAGCCACATCCGGTAGTCGAACAGTCCGCGATTCAGCGGCAATGCGACCCCAGCCAGTCGGAACGTCACGCAGCTTAGACGACGCCGATCATCTCAATTTGGACCCCAGAGAACTCTATGTGCGGAATTGCAGGATTCGCGGGCGACTTCGTTGACGGGCTGGTTGCTCGGATGAATGCCGTCCAAATCCATCGCGGACCGGACGGACACGATATCTTCGAAGATGTCGGTAGCCGCGTTGCGCTGGGACATGTGCGACTATCGATCCTCGACCTGAGCAGCGCAGCCAGTCAACCAATGCAATCGGCCGACGGGCGTTTCGTGCTGACGTACAACGGAGAAATCTATAACTTCAAGGAGCTACGAAAACGGCTGACGGGACTTGGCCATCGTTTTATCTCCCAAGGTGATACGGAAGTGCTGCTCGCTGCGCTCGTGCAGTGGGGAGAGCGGGCCGTCGAGGAATTGAACGGCATTTTCGCCTTCGCATTATGGGATCGTCACGAGCGAACAATGCTGTTGGCACGCGATCCAATGGGCGTCAAACCGCTCTATTATGCGCAGCCCAAGCGTGGCACGTTGTTGTTTGCCAGCGAAATCAAATCACTTTGTGCTCACCCCGATCTGCGTCGCGAACCCGATTTTCTAGCACTGCATCAGCATCTGGCTTACGGTCATACGTCGGGCGACAGAACCGCGATTCGTGCAGTCCGCCGACTGCCGGCGGGGTCGCTACTTCGCTGGCGGACGGCTTCGCGATCGATCGAAATCACCCAATATTGGCAGCCTTCGTTCTCCATCGGCGATACGACAGACGGTGACGGCGCAGCCGACGAACTCGCGAGCAGAATCGAGCAGGCAACCAATCGACAGATGGTCTCAGACGTTCCCGTTGGAACGTTTCTCTCCGGCGGACTGGATAGCAGTCTGCTGACCTTGTTGGCCGCACGAAGCAATCCGAAACTGGATTGCTACACCACGTCCTGTTCCGCCGAAGACAATTCACTCGATCAGGCAGCACCGGATGCACCTTATGCCCGGCGACTTGCGAAGGAACAGGGACTTGCGCTACACGAATTGACCATGCGATCGGATGTCGCGTCGTTGTGGCCCCAATTGGTTTTTCATCTCGACGAACCACTCGCCGATCCAGCGGCTATTGCCTGTTACTTGATCTGTCGGTCTGCCAAAGAGAACGGCACAAGCGTGCTTTTGTCCGGTCAAGGTGCGGACGAGCTGTTCGGCGGCTACCCCCGTTACTGGGCAATGCAACGCACGGGTTGGCTGAACGCTCTGCCGTCATGGAGTCGCCGGGCACTTTCAACTGCCGGGAATCTGCTGCCCGGCGCGTTATCGGGGCCTGCAGGCGCGGCGCTGCGACGGGGGCGACGCGTCCTGAGTTCAGCGCACCTCAGCCCGTCCGAGCGGTTTCTCGCCTTATGCACGGGGACACCGGAAGCTGAAATCCGTAAGGTTCTCGCGCCGGACTTTCTCGCCTGCCTCGGCGAACAACCGGCAACGTGGGAATGCCTCGATTCGATGAACCGTGGCGATGGCGGACAGTTGGACCGCTATCTGCGGCGCGACCAGTCGGTCTATCTTCCCAATCACAATTTGCTCTATACCGACAAGATGAGCATGGCCGTTGGAGTCGAGGCGCGCGTTCCCCTGCTGGACGATGATGTCGTTGGCTTCGCGAATCGGCTTCCCTCGCATCAGAAAGTTTCCGGCGGCGTGACAAAGGCAATCCTGCGCCAATCGTCCCGCTCGATCGTCCCCGATTGGATCATCGATCGCCCCAAGGCGGGATTTGGCGCTCCGTACCGCACATGGTTGAAAAATGATCTGGCGGAAATGTGGCTCGATTTGACCGCGCCGGCGGCGGTCCAACGCCGCGGCTGGTTCGACGATCAAGCACTCACCGCAATTCGTGAGCGGAGTCTAAGCGGCACGATCGATTTATACATGCTGCAATGGGCCGTGCTCACGACGGAGATTTGGGCGCAACAATTCATCGATAAGAATCCCGCCGAGACGGCGATTGGAACCGGTCCGTCCAGAGTCAAACACGCAATGCCCAAGGCGGCTTAATGCATCCGGTCTCCAGCGTGCGACAACCCGGTCTCCAGCGTGCAACAACACAGTGAAGGAAGGATTCGACATGAACGACAGTCGAGAATCGACCTCTGAAATCGAGTCGGAATCGTTGAAAGAGACGGTCCACGCGTTCTGGCAACGCCAATCTTGTGGAGAAATCTATGCTGCGGGCGACGATTTTCGTAGCCAACTTGATGCCCAGTCGCGACAGCGGTATCTGCTCGAGCCCTATATCGTCGATTTCGCCAGGTTTCACGAAGGCGCGGGCCAGGATGTGCTGGAGATTGGCGTTGGGATGGGAGCGGATCATCTGCGTTGGGCCAAGTCTGGACCCAAATCATTAACCGGAGTCGATTTGACGGAACGCGCAATCTCCTTCACTCAGCAACGACTCGCTGCCGAAGGACTGCACTCAAAGCTGCAAACGGCGGATGCCGAAAACCTACCGTTTGATAATGATTCGTTCGACATCGTGTATTCGTGGGGAGTTTTGCATCATACGCCGCATACTCAAAACGCTTTGGATGAGGTATGTCGCGTGTTAAAGCCGGGCGGCAAGTCACGGATCATGATTTATCACGCGCACGCGATCGTCGGTTACATGCTTTGGATACGCTACGCGCTGTTGGCGGGACGGCCTTGGAGATCACTGGCTGATATTTACGCGACACAGCTTGAAAGCCCCGGCACGAAAGTCTATTCGACAAGGGAAGCGGCACAACTATTCGGCTCATTCGGCAGCGTTAAAACATCGACGGCACTCAGTGTCGGTGATTTGATGCAAGGCGCTGCTGGACAAAGACATCGGGGGCCATTGCTTACTATTGCGAAGAGACTTTGGCCCCGTTGGTTCATCAAAACGTTTCTCCCAAACCATGGCCTGTTTCTGATGATCGAGGCAGCAAAAGATGACAAATGTTCGATTCGCCATGCAGCCTAGTGCTCTGTCTGGCTTTGATTTTAGGGTTCCGGCGATCAGTGGTTTCTGGGAAAGTCGTGGTAACCAAGGAGGGTTGCCATGCAAAAGAAGTACGTTGTTCGCCTCACCGATGAGGAACGCAAAACGCTGTGGAGCGTAGTGAAGAAGCTGAGTGGTTCGTCGCAAAAGGTGCGTCGAGCGCAGATATTGCTGAAGGCGGATTCCGACGGTCCGAACTGGACTGACAAAAAGATCGCTGATGCATTGTCGTGTCGGGCGAAAACTGTCGAAAACCTTCGACAACGATTGGTGACTGAGGGATTTCAGCTCGCGCTTGATGGTAAAAAACGTGAAACGGCTCCACGTAAAAAACGGCTTGATGGAGAGCAGGAAGCGAAGGTGATTGCCTTGCGATTCGGTCAACCTCCCAAAGGGTTTGCAAACTGGTCATTGCGGTTGTTGGCCGAGAAAGTCGTGGAATTGGAAATCGTCGAATCGGTTTGTCATGAAACCGTCAGACAGACGCTTAAAAAAACGGACTGACGACATCGCGAAAAATTCAGTACTGGGTCATTCCACCGGAGGCGAACAGCGAGTTCGTTGCCTGCATGGAAAACGTGCTGGAGACCTATTCCCAACCGTACAACGAACGCCGTCATTACCAAGCGACAAGGGCCCGTGCTGTGCATGGACGAACAACCGGTTCAACTGCTGAAAGAAACACGGATTGCGATTCCAGCGACGCGGCAACATGCTCGCCGCGTCGATTACGAATACGAACGTGCGGGAACCGCCAGCATTTTTATGTTTACCGAACCACTCTCTGGCTGGCGGATGGTCCATGTTCGCCAGCATCGCAAAAAAGTTGACTGGGCCTTGGAAATGGAAGAACTTCTCCGCACGCGGTATGCGGAAGCGGAACGAGTGATTCTGGTCTGCGACAACCTCAACACGCACACGATGGGCGCTTTCTACGAAGCCTTTCCAGCCAGCCAGCCAGGCGCGAGAAATTGTCCGTCGTCTCGATTTTCGATTCACTCCCAAGCACGGAAGCTGGTTGAACATTGCGGAAAACGAACTTAGTTCCATGACACGTCAATGCCTGAAACATCGCCGCATCGGCGACATCGATCAACTTCGCCAGGAGACACGCGACTGGGCCATCGCCAGCAACGATAAACAACGAGGTGTCGATTGGCAGTTTACAGTCAACCGCGCACGCAACAAACTCAAGTCCCTCTACCCTAAAACCATAAATTGACAGAGCACTAGGACGCCGATGAGTACTGACCCCGAAGATCTTCGACAATGAATTCCTAAGACCCCGATTGACACGGATTGGAATGGAATTCTCAACGGTGTCCTTGTAGATCGCACGAACCGAATCCAATACTCCGTTTCAAGCAGGCAAACGACATTTCCAAGTTCATCTCGACGCGATTCACACTTCGCTTCATCGCGGCGTCAATGCTGACTTTCGTTTGGTGCGGATTGCCAACCTGGATCTATTGTGGCTGGGGTCTGCCGACCACAGAAAAATTGTTGACGCAGTACGTCATGCCGGTCGGTCTCGCCTGGAACCTGCTGATTCTCGGTTCGACCATCGCGTTGTTTCGTGGACATTACAAAATCACCACGCTGCTGATGGCTTCAACGCTGGCGATCACTTTGGTCGGTAATACCACGTTGGGCACTCTGGCTACGAACCGCCTGGAACGTCGGTTCCCCAGTTCGTCCCCGGGTGATTTTCAGGAGCCGTTTCGGGCGATCGTCATCTTGGGGGGATGTGCGCGACGATTGCCTTCGGGCCGAGTTGAGGTGAACGGTGAGGGCCAGCGGATTGTTGCAGCGGCCGAGTTCTGGCACGCAGGAAAGACCGAGTGGATTGTCACCACCGGACGAAAACCCAATGCCGATCCACAGGATGCATCTCTCGTCGCTGCGGAGATCTTCGAAAGTTTAGGGGTGCCCCGAAATCGCATTTTAAGGATACCGGCACGCAACACATCCGAAGAAATCCGATCCGTCCGGGAATTGGTGGACAACCCACCCACCGGATTTGCTGAAACTCCCGGGCGAATCGGTCTCGTGACCAGCGCCTTTCACATGCCCCGGGCGATGCGTCTGGCGAAGTCTGTGGGGTTGGAATTGGTCCCCTTGCCCAGCGGAAATCACGGTGTCACCAGAAAATGGACCCCGAGTCATCTCGTCCCCTCCTCACAAGCCATCGATGGCAACTCCATCCTTTTCAAGGAATATCTTGCCGGTTTGGTTGGTCGATAGAACCCGAGTGTGAGCTTTCCACCCACGGCAGACAAATCCCTCACTCATCCTGTTTTCTCCTATGTCACAACGTCCCAAATTGAGAGTTTTTGGAATCGATTCTGACTGCAGCCCTTGCCCAGTCAACCGTACACACCACGTCGTGTTAGATCGCTGTTGACACCACCGTCCGCAAACCGGTAAATACCGTCCGATGTATCCCGTGATGTCTCATCCTTCACCGAACAACCTTCCAAGCGACGCGATCGCGGCTCGCGTGGGTCACGGCGCTGTGCCGGATTCCAAAATCCGGCTCATGATCGTCACCGGGACGTTGAGCGGCGGCGGTGCGGAGCGATTCGTTAGCAATTTCCTGTGCAATCTGGACAGGCGACGATACGATCCGACGCTGCTGCTGTTGCGAAACGATGTCGGATTTCCGATCCCTTCAGAGATCCCACGCATTGCTGCTGATCATCTGGGTTGGCAATCGACGTTCGGAACAATTCGTCGGATACGCACCGCCATCGAACAGGTGAAGCCGGCGGTGATAATGACGAACATGGACTCCAACGGAAAGTTCGTCGGAACAGCATTGCGAACCACATCCGTACAGCCAATATGGATCGCCCGAACGAGCAATGATCCAGCGCAAAAATACAAAGGAGTGCGTGGCCGCCTCAACAAACTTTGGCTCGAAAAGGTGTATCCGCGCGCGGACTACTTCGTTGCAAACTCAGAGGGATTGGCGGACGGATTTCGTACGTTTTTCCCCTTTGCCAGCGATCGCACCCGCGCAATTGGGAATCCTGTTGATCTGGAAACTCTGGAGGAAATGGCCCGCCACGATTGGAAAACTCCCGTCGAATCAGACGTTCCAACCATCGTTTTCCTGGGAAGGCTTGAAAAGCAAAAACGCCCCGACATTCTCATCGAAGCCTTTCGGCAAATCGTCGATCGCCGACCGGCCAAACTGCTAATCTGTGGCGACGGCCCGCTTCGTGGCGAGGTGGAACGGTTGATCGCGCGACACAAATTGTCCGATTCGGTGAAGTTACTGGGGTTCTGTGAGAATCCATTCCCCATTCTTAAAGCAGCAGCGCTTGTGATTTCCACCAGCGATTATGAAGGACTGCCCAACGTTTTGCTGGAAGCGCAAGCGCTCGGGATTCCGGCCGTCGCAACCAACTGTGGCTTCGGACCTTCTGAGATTATCGAACACGGATCGACTGGACTGTTGACGGAAACCGGTCAGCCCACGGCCATTGCCGATGCCGCCGAACAGATCTTGTGCAATCCTGATCGCCACCGCGAAATGTCAATTGCAGCGGCGGAAAGAATTCGGCGAAAGTACAACGCCGCGAGTATCGTCGCGCAATGGATGGACTTCTTCGAAGAAGCCGTCAACAGCGACGCCGCATCCAACTGCTTCCCACAGCAGGATGCCGTGACGGGTTTGCCGCCACAGGATGGTAACAAGCGATGTGCGGCCTAGTCGGCGGTACCAATCCGCAATGGGATTACCACAGTGCCGTCGATTCGTTGCGACATCGCGGTCCCGATTCGCAACGTGTTGTGCAACTTGGCGAACTGACGCTTGGTTTTGCCAGACTCTCGATCATTGATCCTCATCCAATTTCCGATCAACCGATGTCATCCGACGACGAGGCCGTCTGGATCGTTTTCAACGGTGAGATTTATGGCTATCAAGAATTGCGTCGGGAACTGATTAGCAAGGGGCGAAGATTTCGCACGCAGTCCGATACCGAAGTTGTTCTGAACGCCTACTTAGAGTGGGGTGACAAGTTTATCGACCGACTCGATGGCATGTTCGCCATCGCCATTTACGATCGGCAGCCGGGCACACTGAAGCTCTACCGAGATCGCGTGGGCGTTAAGCCCTTGTATTACTTTTTCGACGGAAAGCAGTTTGCATTCGCGTCGGAACTGAAAGCCATCGAACGGCTTTGCGGCAAACAGAATCTCGTTTTCGACAAGACATCCATTTACGATTTTTTGACGTACCGCTACATCCCGACCCCCAAAACGCTCTACCGCAACGTCTCCAAACTGCCGGCCGCGAGTGTGCTGGAGTTGGACATTGCAAGTCACTCGATACGTCACATTCGACCGTATTGGCAGCTTCCCGTTGGCGATGTCGATACAACACTTTCGTTGGATCTGGCCTGCCAGGAACTCGTTGACACCATTGACGTATCCGTCTCACAACAAATGGTCGCCGATGTCCCGGTCGGTTGCTTCCTGAGTGGAGGCATCGATTCCAGTGTGATCGTCTCAGCCGCAGTGAAACGCGACACTGCCTTGCAGACGTTTTCCGTCGGCTTTGAGGTTCCCGAACACACAGAGACTCGCTTTGCGCGTTCCGTCGCCGCAACGTTTTGCACGCAACACAAGGAGACGGCGTATTGCAAAGACGATATGGCCGAGCATTTTTCACAACTCCGAAACTGGTACGACGAACCATTTGCAGATCACTCGGCTTTTCCCACTTCGTATTTGTCAAAGTACGCGAGGCAGTCGGTCACGGTGGCGTTATCGGGTGACGGCGGCGATGAGTTGTTTGGCGGATATCGGTGGTACAGTCGATTCAAGGCGTTCAAACGTTGGGGGTTGGCGAGAAGACGTTCACGATCGATTTGGGCCGAACGGCTGAAGGCGACTTTGACTCCGGGAACCTTGTCACGCCGCGCTGTGGGACTTGTCGCAGCAGTCCTTGGAGACGAACTCGGACTCTACACACAGCAGCTGGGGGGAATGACCCGCGGAGAAAAAGTTCAGTACGCCCAAACTTTGGAGATTGAGAAAGACTACGACGACTACTGGCACTTCCGGAGATACTGGCGAACCGATTTGCCGCTGCTCACGCGGATGCAGTTTCTTGACTTTCATACATTCTTGCCCGATGCCGTCCTGACCAAGGTCGATCGGGCCAGCATGCTTCACTCGTTGGAAGTGCGCGTGCCGTTCCTCAGCCGCAAGCTGATCGAATTCGCTTTCCGATTGCCCGAATCGATGCGGTATCACGACGGACTACTGAAGGGCTTGCTCAAGCGGGCCTATCGACGTCAGCTACCGCACGACATTCTGCATCGCAGCAAGCAGGGCTTTTCGCCACCACCATCGTACTTGCCCGAGAGTCGGCGATTTCAAGAAGTCGTGCTACAGCAACTTTACTCCGAAGCCATTTAACCGAGATGCCGGAATGAACAAGACTCGATTTATGTATTGGTCATCTGTTGCATTGGGCGCGTTGCCGTTTCCTGGCAAGCGGCGCTACTTTGTTTTGGGCCACCCCAAGAGCGGAACGTCGTGGACGTTTCAACTGTTGTCCGAATACCTTGATCTTCCCCGACTGAAACCGTCAAAAAGATATTGGCCGTGCTTGGGTTCGTGTGTGATCAAAGCTCACCGTTTTCTGCCCGGCGAATCCGTGCGAAAAAGAACCATTTACGTGGTGCGTGACGGACGCGACATTGTCATCTCGCACTACATGTCATTAGTGAGAGGCAATCCTCGTAACCGCGCCGCGATCGAAGCATCTCTGGGCGAGGAACTTGCTGCCGATCGCATTCGAAATCATCTACCGGCCTTCCTGTCGTACTGCCAGAACAACAAGCGTGCATCCATCCCCTATCGTGACCACGTGTTTCATGCGGTGGATCGCGAATACAGCATGATTCGATACGAAGATCTTCTCGAAAACAGCGAAGAAACTTTCGGCAAAGCCGTCGAAACGTTGCTCGGGCGCCCCGCCGACTACGATCGCATCAGGCAGGTACTCCACGACAACGATTTCAAGACGCGGACAGGCCGCGCAAGAGGGGTCGAAGCGCAAGGAGTTTTCATGCGCAAAGGTATCGCTGGAGATTGGCGGAATCACTTCGATCGTGAGGCCGCACAGATTTTCGACGATTATGCAGGGGATGTGCTGGTCAAATTCGGTTACGAACCGGACCGCGACTGGGTTCAATCGATTGCTGCTTGACTCGGATGACCAAGGATTGCGTGATGCGAATTGCCTACTTATCGGGTTCGACGATTCCCTCGATGTCTGCCAACAGCATCCAGGTGATGCGGATGTGCGAAGCATTCGCCGATGAGGGACACGAAGTGACCTTGATCGCACAGGATGGAATCGCCGCGGACGAACACGGGCAAGACGTCTATGAGACTTACGGCGTGCGACACAACTTTGAGATCCTTCGCCTCGCCGTCTCCGGAACACCTCGTTTGCGGCAATGGCGATACGGGTGGCAAGCGGTGTCGTTAATTCGCAGCCGACCACCATTCGACATCGTCTATGGCAGGCACTTGCCGGGTCTGGCGATGGCATCCTTTCTGAAGGTGCCCGTGATCTATGAAACTCACGTACCGGCGCAGCGAACGGGAAGGCTGATCGAAAGCTGGCTCTTGCGGCGATCGACATTCTCGCAACTCATCACCATTTCGGCAGCGCTTCGCTCCGAGTACTTACGCCGACATCCGGCACTATCCAGACAACGCGTTCTTGTCTGCCCGAACGCCGCCGTACTTGCCCCGCAGACCGCATCCGGTGACGTGAAGCCACATGGAGCCAGGCTGCAAGTTGGATACACCGGTCATCTCTATCCGGGCAAGGGCATGGAGATGGTGGCGCGGCTTGCGTCCCGATTGTCGTCTTTTGACTTTCACGTTGTGGGGGGAGAGAAGGCCGAGCTGAAACATTGGCAGGCTGAAGCCGGGGGATGTCGCAATCTGATGATGCACGGCCACGTTCATCCGGGGCGAGTCGCAGCTTGGCAGCAGGAGATGGATGTGCTGATTATTCCCTGCCAGAAAAGCGTCTCCTCAGCAGGAGGGGCCAACATCGCTGCCTGGACATCTCCGCTCAAACTGTTTGAGTATCTGGCTGCCGGCAAGCCCGTCGTCGCCTCGGATATTCCAGTGCTGCGAGAAGTCTTACTGGATGGCGAGAATGCGTTGTTGGCACCGCCGGACGATGTCGATGCCTGGACCGAGAGGCTACAGCGGTTGGTCGACCCCCGCCTGCGTGAAGAACTGGGGCATCGCGCCAGAGAATCGATTCAGAATCAATTTAACTGGCCCCATCGGGTACGACATGTACTTCAGGGGATCCAACACGCAATCGGAACATAACCCACATCCACATCCACATGCACCACAGCCACATGCAAAAGTTACGAAACGCTGCCAGAGCCGTTCTCAACCGGGCACGCGAACTCTCGATGTACGCTCACGCAGGGGGTGTTCGGCCGCGAGATGACCAACTGAGGTTTTTTGTACTCGCCGGTGCCCGCCGCGGCAGTCATCTGCTAATCGACTTGCTAAACCGTCATCCCGATCTTCACTGCGATGGAGAGATCATGGGACGACGCTCAGCCTGTCGACTCTTGAACCCGGACTTGTACATTCGAGGTCATGCGGTGCAGCGCCGCGAACACCGCTACGGCTGCAAAATTTCTGTCGGGCATCTTGTCCAGTTACAGAAGCTGGACCCTCAGCTGTTTCTTCAGGAGATGCATCGTCGTGGTTGGCGACTGATTCATTTGGTTCGCACCAACGTGTTACGTGTGTGTATTTCTTCCATGCTTGCGCATCAACGCCGACAATGGCACGCGACAAGGGACACGCCGGTGACTCCGGCCAAAGTGAGAGTTGATTGCGACGAACTGCACCGGCAGTTGGTTCTCCGCAGCGAGACTCTGCGAACGGAAACCGAATGCCTGTCCGGCCTGCCGTTGCACCGTATTGTTTACGAACAGGACCTCATGGATCCATCGAGGCATCAAATCACACTCGATCAAGTTTTCCAGTTCCTGGATCTTCCCGGAGCCGAAGTCTCCGCTTCACTGGTACGAACGAGTCCGGAATCAATTCGAGAAATGGTCGATAACTATGAACAAGTCGTACAGAGTCTCAACGGCACGTCCTACGAAGAGTTTTTGAATGCGGCTTGAGTCAGAACTGAAATACGGCTCGTCCTGCGTTTCCACGACGAAGTTTGAATGAAGTTGTGCTGAATGACTCCAGTCAAAAAAATCCTGCGGAACGCTGGGTTGCTGTTCTCTTCGCAGATCGTTGTGGGGATCGCGACCCTGATCCAGGGCGTCATCGTCGCACGTTCATTAGGCGCGTCCGATTATGGTGTGATGGGAGTCGCGATCGCCTACGCGCTCATGGTCTATCGGATTTTTGATTGTCGCGTATGGGAAGCAATCACAAAATTCATCCCGCAATTCACCGGTCGCGACGAGCATGAAGCGGCCGATGCCGTTTTGCGGTTCTGTCTCTGGATCGAACTGGCAACCGGGTTAATTGCGGCCGCCATCGTCTGGTTCAGTGCGGATTGGGCGGAACGAACGATCTTTCACGGTGCAGCGTCTGCCTCCTGGATTCGACTCGCCAGCTTCCTCGTTGTACTGCGTATTCCCTTCGAGATTGCGAAGGCACTGCTACGGCTGGCCGACCGATTTGGCCAATTGGCGAAACAGATTGCCTTCATATCCGTTGTGCAACTACTTCTCGTTGCCGCCATTTGCCTCAGTGGCGCAACCATCCAACGACTGCTGGTCGTCCATTTGGTGACGACGGCAATTAATTGCGTCATCTTTTCAGCCGCAGCCTACAAAGCCAGCCATCAACTTCAGTTGCACATCTTGCGGACTCCACGCTGGTCGGCGTTACAGGGACACTGGCGTGACTTCTTGTCGTTCCTGGTGATGACAAATTTGAACGCGACTTCGCGGTTTGCGAACAAGATTGATCTCATCGTCGTCGGCTGGTTCGGAACGATGTCGGATGTGGGGATCTACCAGGTGGCGATGAAAGCAACGCAGTTGCTGGCGATGCCTGCTGCAGCACTCAGGCAGGCAATTTTCCCGGAAATGTCAAAACTGGCTGCTGGTGGGAATCCGGATCAACTACGGCGCCTGCCCTGGCAGCTCACCCGACTGATTGCGCTCGGTTTTTTTCCGATCTGCCTGTTGGCAACCGTTGCGGCACCTTGGTGCGTGCCTTGGGCCTTGGGTGCGGAATATGCAGCGGCAACGCTGTTAGTGCAGATTCTGGTGTGGAATGGGCTGGGGCGATCACTGGTTTGGTTTCACCCCTATTTGCTATCGACTGGTCGTACCCGTGCAGCACTCATCTTTCAGTTCGTCGTGACCGTCCTTAACACGGCCATGCTCGCCTTCATGACCCAAGCGTGGGGCGTTGTGGGAGCTGCCATCTCGCGGACCGCGCGCGTTCCTATCCAGGCAGCACTTGTCTGGGTCACGTTGAGCCCTCCGTCCCCGTTTGGCAGGAAATCACAACCACGGGAACAGACACCTGCCGTACCCGCGCCCAGGGGCCTGATCAAATGAACACTTCTCCCTGTGCTGCAACCGGGACGAACAGGGGCGGCGATTGCACTTGCCCCCCAATCTCGTGCTCCGGTATAAGCCTGCTCGCGAGTCGGCGGATGTATTCCGTTGTGTGTGCCAATGCAGATTCAACCGGCGTAGTGGGCGGCTATGAATTCGAGTGTATCCTGTGTCCAACAGACTGCATGCCGCGTCAAGGAAGCTCCTTGGCAGTGTGACGATACTACAAACGGACCGCTGCCCAATTTTATCATTGCGGGAGCTTCCCGCAGCGGGACAAGTTCTCTGCATGAATACTTGCGCGCGCATCCCAATGTCTTCGCACCCGCTTTGAAAGAACTGCACTTCTTTGAACGAGATGCGAACTTTTTTGACCGAGATGCGAACTTTTGCGGACAATCTGACGCATACCGTCGTCACTTTCACGGTTGGTCCGGTCAATCGGCAATTGGCGAAGCGACGCCCGCGTATTGGTTGCGAGGGATGACCTTCGATCTGCAGGGGAATCATCGTTACTGTCTGGAAGACGACGCGGGAAGCCGACTCGCCGCTGCGCTTCCGGCCGTCAAGACGATCATCTCACTTCGAAATCCGGTCGATCGCGCCTATTCGCAATATTGTCGCAATCGTCGTCTCGGACGCGAAAAGGCAACCTCGTTCTTAGCCGCTCTGGGAGAAGAGCAACGTGGTCTGCGATTGCCGGAGAAGACCCGAACGTGTTGGATTTACCACAATCAGTATGCCTTTCATTTGCGACGATGGTTGGAATTATTCCCGCGGCAACAACTCAAGGTGTTGATCTTTGAAGAGTGGATCAACAAACCCGGCGAAACAATTCGGGAACTGTGTGAGTACCTGGACATCGATCCGACCGATTGCCCCAGTGAATTTCCCAAACGTAATCGAGGGTGGGAACCGCGCAGCAAATCGTGGTCGCGGTATGTGTCACCCTGGTTAGGGCGAGTACCCGGCCTGCAGCGCTTGGAGCGTTGGAATCAGCGTGTCGGTTACGACGCGCTAAGCCTCGGTGACTACCAGAGTGCACAAGACATCTTCGCGGATGAAGTCGCGGCCTTAGAAGAAATCCTCAGCCGTAAGATCGATGGATGGCACGGCTGTGGAGATAAAGAGCCGGTATGAATCCACGACAGGTCGTATTCATTATCTCCATGCCGCGATCAGGAAGTACCTTACTGGGCCACTTCCTGGGGGCAGCGCCGGAAATCTTGTACTCGGGCGAAGTCGCGGCACCACTGCAAAAAGGCTATCCCGTCCAATGTCGATACTGTGGCGACAAACCGTGTCCTGTTTGGGGCAGCGTGTTGGATTCACAGTTTGTGCAACGATGCTATCGCAGCCAGCGGAGGGCCGGCCGTGGAATTCTTCGCCGCGCCGCAGCGAAAGGTTGGGGTCGGGTGTTGCACGACTACGAACCGCCGGGGGCTCTGTTCAGTCGGCTGTTTCAACATCTGCCTGAAAAGAAGATCATCGTCGATAGCTCCAAACATCTCTCGTGGATTGACTGGAACCGTCGCTGTTCTGAATACGACGTAAAATTCCTGTTCCTGTTGCGCGACCTTCGCGGAGTGGCCGCTTCGATACGGCGTACTTACGATCAGCCCGTGACTCGGATCGCCCAGAGTTCTATGACAGCCCTGCGCCACCTGCAACGCTATGTTGGCCACTTGCCCAGCCAGGACGTATTGACGTTGCGCTACGAACAACTGGCAGAACAACCGGAGGCAGCAGGAGCCAATCTCTGCGACTTTCTTGGCATCCCATTCGATCCCCGGATGGTGGACTTCTATCGATATCCGAGCCATGTGATGGGCGGCAACTGCGGTCCTGTTTTGCAATGCCAGTTGGCCAACGGGCAATCCAACGAGAGCTTTCCGCAATATGAGGCCGAGCGGCATCGCGATTACTATCTTCATCGTCCTCCGGAGATTCGTCCGGACGAAAGATGGAAAACAGAATTGACCGCGGACGCCCGCGCAGATTTTGAAAAAACGGCCGGCGCGTTCAATCGCTCTTTGGGGTACGTGTGATGAGTGCATTAGCGATACTGCATGACGGCAATGCGATTCAAGCAATTCGCAACAACCTCTATTCCGGTTCGGGCTATCACGTGGTCCGAAACTTCCTGCCGCCAATTGCCGTTGATCACATTCGTAGCTTCTGGTCGCAGCGTGTGACGAAGGGACACTCCGGACACTTCGACAAATACATCCACCTCCGCATGAACGGCCCCGACGTTTCATTGCTCACCCCGGATCGCGACACGCATTACAACTTTTTTTGGAACGAACCGCGCGATGTCGCCACCAGCAGCACCGCGTGGCAAATGCAGACGCTGCGCAATGCCATCGAAGGAAATCCCGCCGACCAGGGCTTCCTGCCGCACCATGTGGCACGTGGAGAACGACAGTCGCTGCGGTATGCCGCATCCTACCGCGTGATTTTCACACGGCAGGGGGGTGCCATGAAACCACACTGCGATTGGGCACTCGATCACGCCAGAGTCCAAATGTGTTTGATTCTCACCTCGCCAAAACGCGACTACGTCGCGGGTGGAACGCTGATCGACGACAAGTTCCGCGATGGCAATCCGGTCAATGTCTGCGAGAAGGAGAATCTCCAGGCAGGCGATCTCCTGGTATTTCGTTTCGCACACCGGCATGGCGTCGCTCCCGTTGTCTCTTCTCTGGACGGCATGGGTTACGGCCGCATGCTTCTTCCCGAAGAGTTAATCGACCTGCGCGATCGTTCGCAGCTTAATCGGATTTTCAAACGAGGAGTCTCGTTGGCGAACCGTGTGATGACACGACTACCGGCATCACTCCGTGGACGTTTTGGGGACAAGTCGCTACTCCAGCACTGGCTGCGTCCGCTTCGGCAGCAAGGTGAAGGACTCTACTACGACGACGATGAAGCGCGGCTGATGGAAATCGCCGTTCGCGAAGGACTCGACCCATCGATGGTTTTTAACCATCGCGGTCTGTGGGCAAGATTGCAACCGGAACAGGGATGGCAGCTGGACACATTAAAGCAGCATGGATTGAAGCCTCGGCATCATTTTCTGGATGTGGGATGTGGAATGCTGCGGCTGGGAATGCCGTTGATCTCCTATCTCGAAGACGATCGATATTGCGGAATCGATGCGATGGACAAGTACGTGCAGTTGGGCCGCGTCTATATGAACGAAGTGGCCCACTCCAACAAAACGTTTCATCTGATGGCAAATCGCAAATTTGAATTTGAGCAGTTTGGCCGTCAGTTTGACTTTGCGATGGCTCACTCCGTGATGACACACCTGTCCTATGAACAGATCGAACGGTGTTTCACAAACCTCAAGACGGTAATGAAGCAAGGGGCGAGTTTTCTGTTTACTGTGGTCATCAATCAAGACAAACAGTTCAGTTCGATGTATGCCAGCGACACGCCGATGACGAAATCAAGCCACCGTGATGTCAGGTTGTTTGAAGATCTCGGGCGTAAACTTGGCTTTGGATTTGAGTACCTGGGACAAGCCAATCATCGCGCGCAGCATCTCTGCGTTGCGACCTTTTAGTCGTAGCGAATTCCAATGCAGCATCGACTTCCGAACCTGCTGATTCCCGGTGCCGCGAAGTCGGGAACGACGTCGCTCTATCACTACCTCTCCGCGCATCCCGAATGCGGAATGTCTTCCCCGAAAGAGCCTTACTTCTTTTCAAAAGGTTATTCACCCCACGCAGTGGATCGCTACCGATCATGTTTTTCGGAGGTCGCAGACTCGGCACGCGTCGTCGGAGAAGCGTCGGTGACTTACCTGTCGAACCCGGAGTGCCCGGAGAGAATCCGCACCGTATTGGGTGACGGAACCAAATTCGTCTTCTTACTCAGGAACCCAGTGGAGCGGGCGATGTCCGCTTTCTGTCATGTCGGCAAATACGCAGCCGACCGCCGAAACATATGCGACGTCTTGCTCCCGCCGACGACATCGCTCGAAGAAGCCTTGCAATGGGAGCATTGCGAAGTGCGGAAAGCCCGGGACGAAAACAGAGTAAACGTTCGACCGTTCGAGCAATTCCACGACGATCCGTGTTGGGCTTTCCAACACCTGCGCAACAGCACCTATCTCAATGACCTTAGACACTTCCAGTCCGTATTTGACCAGAGGCAAATGTTGATTGTGCTGAGCGAAGAACTTCGCCGAGAACCAGCGACAACATTTCAACGCATTGCCCGTTTTCTGGAAATTGACCCCGATTTCCTGCCTTCCAATTTGCAGCAAGAATACAACACGACGGAACTGGTGAAACGCGGGACTGTAGTTCGCGTTGTCCGAGCGGTTGCTCGTCGGGTGCCTGTCCGATTCGCCTGCCGAAACGCCGTGTTGCGCGCAACTTTGCAAAAGAAACCATGTCTCAGTGGTACGCAACGCCAAGAACTCGCCGCACTGTTCGCTCCCCACAATCGCTCGCTCGGCGATGAGTTTGATTTGGACCTCGAAACATTCTGGACCTAACGCCAGCTAGGTGCCGGAGAGGAACGCGAGAATGATCTCCCAACATCTTGACGCCGTCGATCGTCGTGACGCATCACACGATCGTTACTGCATCGATTCCGATTTCTCTCCCAATCCGGTACGACGGCACGATGGCCATTCCACCGAATACTGGACAGATCAACGAATCCAACGAAGTGGTCGGTTTCAATACCATGTCTACAGCAAGGCACGGCGGCTGGCACAAGAAACAAAGGCACGCACCATAGTCGATGTAGGATGTGGCGTCGGGACCAAACTGCAAAAGTTTTTTGGAAATGGCATTCGCGCCATCGGGATCGACACTCCAGAATCGATCACAATCTGTCAACGGCTCTTTCCAGACGGAAGCTGGCTCTCTGATGACTTTGAGAACCCAACCATCAATGAGAGAGGCATCCGACTTGAACCAGATATCATCGTTTGTGCCGATGTGATCGAACATTTGGAAAGGCCGGAACGATTGATGGACTATCTAGCATCCCTGGCATCGAGCGAAACTCTATTAGTTCTAAGTACACCGGATCGAGAACGGAGCGAAGGGAAAGACACGCATTGCCCAACGAATAAAGAACACGTTCGAGAGTGGTCTGGTGACGAGTTCGCCACTTTCGTTCAGTATTCTGGCTGGGAACTAATCGAACACCAGGTCTTACTTCCTTTCCGGCTGAGGCTGGATCGCATGTCAGCAAGCTATATACGTGGCCGAGTGCGGTCCTGGCTGCCCCTCAAAACCTGCCAAGTGATTGTTGGCCGAAGATCCACATGACTACACTTCGATCAGCAAGAGCGGGAAGATGTCCGCAGCATCTGCCAACGTCGCGTTTATCTTGACAACACCCACAACGACTGGCACGGCAAATCTTTACACGTCTAGGGAAATGCGACAGGATGATGAACGACGGAGTCCGCCAGCACGGCGATCCGTCTAGCCCGATTTCCGCTCTGCCGGCACATTACGCGGCCTCCGAAACGGACAATGTTTGCGTCATGGGTCCAGAGCATGCGGCAAATGATTCAAAACATTCGAAATGGACAATTACGAATCGCCGAATTGCCGATGCCCGCCTCGCCGTCGGGGCAGTGACTCGTCGCTAACCACTGCTCGGTCATTTCGGCAGGCACCGAGAAAATTGTGAGAGACGGTCGTGCAGGTATTACGACGGTCTCTGAAGATCCACAATCGCAGACATCGATTGCCGCACATCTGTCTCCTCAAGTGATTGGACTACCGTCCCGCCAATCGGATACACTGACCTTCTGATTGACCGCAAGGCAGTCCCACCCCTTTGCCGCCATGACGACGCGGCACGCCACGGTAGATTCCGTCGGCGGCTCCACATGCAGGATGACCCTGCTAACCCATCGGCCCGGCGATTCGTGCCGAATTTGCCGAACTTCCAGCCGTAAGCAATTGGACGAAATCTCGATTGCGCGGATATAAGTTGGAACCGTAGAGAGACACAGTTTTCTATTGCGACGCCCCCGGCGTCGTGACGACGCGATCACACCAAGCACAATCATTCTGGATTGCTGACATGAGAAATCCTGCACGACTAGTCGCAGTTTTGGCACTGATTATTTCCGGTTCGATGACCGCGACTTCCGCATCGGCGGCCGATCAGCCGTTGGAGTACAACCGCGACATTCGGCCCATTCTGGCAGACAAATGCTTCGCCTGTCACGGCCCGGACAGCGCCGCGCGGAAAGCCGATCTGCGCGTCGATGATCGCGCTGCGGCAATCGATATGTTGGCGATTGTTCCCGGCAAGCCGGACGAAAGCGAAATGATTGCCCGCATCTTTTCAAAAGATGAAGACGAGCAAATGCCGCCGCCCGCCACCAAGAAGACCCTCACGGTTGCGGAAAAGGAAATGCTCCGAAGGTGGATTGCCGACGGCGCAGAATACCAGGCACACTGGTCGTTAATCGCCCCGGTGAAACCCCCACCGCCGACAACAAAGAAGCCGGCATGGGTTCGCAATCCCATCGATGCCTTCGTGCTGGCACAACTGGAAACAATTGGACTCACCCCCGCGAAAGAAGCCGACCGGCGGACGTTGGCCCGCCGCGTGTCGCTCGATCTGACCGGCCTGCCGCCCGACCCCAAACTGCTCGCCGATTTCATCAACGACAAGTCGGACGGGGCGTATGAAAAGTACATCGACAAACTGCTGAGTTCGGTTCGCTGGGGCGAACACCGTGGCCGCTACTGGCTCGATGTTGCCCGCTACGCCGATACGCACGGCATTCATTTCGACAACTATCGAGAAATCTGGGCCTACCGTGACTGGGTGATTGCCGCGTTCAATCGCAACCTGCCGTTCGATCAATTCACAATCGAGCAACTGGCTGGCGACCTGTTGCCGGGCAGTACGCTCGATCAGCAAATTGCTTCGGGCTTCAACCGCTGCAACATCACAACGAACGAAGGCGGCATCATCGACGAAGAGTATCGCGTACTCTACACGCGCGACCGAACCGAAACCGTCGGCCAGGCGTGGCTCGGATTGACGATCGGCTGTGCCGTCTGCCACGATCACAAGTTTGATCCCGTCAGCCAACGCGAGTTCTACGAGATGGCAGCGTTCTTCAACAACACAACGCAGCCCGTTCGCGATGGCAACATTAAGGACACCAAACCGATTGTTCGAGTCCCACTGGTGGCCGACCGATTGCGGCTGACGGCTCTAAAGACAGAAATGCCCGCCGCCAGAAAAGCTGTTGCGACCCGGCGAAATACCGCACGGCCTGAATTCGACAAATGGCTGTCCACGGCGAAAAGCAACGACGCCGCCGCAACCATTCCGATCGAATCACTGTATTTTCACGCACCGCTCATCGAGGGGCAGGGCAAAACGACGCAGATTACGATTGACGGCAAACCGCGCGACATCGCACTGGCTGCTTCGGCAACCTGGAAGCCGGGACCATCGGGCGGACCGGCAATTCAAACACAGGGCGCGGCCGTCACACTGGCCGACGTCGGCGACTTCGAGAAAGATCAAGCCTTCACCTGCTCGGTCTGGGTCAATCTGCCAGCCAACGATTCCAGTGGTTCCATAGTCGCCCGCATGGACGACCGCAACGACTTTCGTGGCTGGGACATGTGGGTGCAGCGGCGGCAGATTGGCACGCACGTCATTAACACCTGGCCCGGCAACGCCGTCAAAGTTGTCGGCAAGAATCAGATTCCCGCCAACAAGTGGGTCCATGTCGCCGTCAGTTACGACGGGTCGCAAAAGGCGTCCGGCATCAAAGTCTACTACGACGGAAAACCGCAACCGACAAACGTCGAAGCCGACAAACTGACGGATACAACACGCACGAAGGTCCCGTTCAAAGTCGGCCAACGGAACACAACCTCGCCGATCAGCGGGGCGGCCATTCACGATTTGCGAATCTACAAACGGTCGCTCGCGGCGGCCGAGGTGGCATCGTTGTCGAAGGGATCGCTGTTCGCCACCATTCTGGCGAAGTCGGCCGAAGAGCGAACCGAAGCAGAAAAACAACAACTCTACGGTTGGTGGCTGGGAACGCAGGACGGACCGTTCCAGCAACTCACCGCAGTTGTCGCGAAACTTGAAAAAGAAGAAGCTGACGGCAAAGCCCGTGGCACAGTCGCCCACATCATGCAGGAACGCAAAGAGGCGGCGACCGCTTTTATCCTGTTCCGCGGCGAATACGACCAACGCCGCGACAAGGTGCAACCCAACACCCCCGCCGCCTTCCCGGCCATGTCCGATGGCCTGCCGAAGAATCGGCTCGGCTTCGCCAAGTGGCTGTTGCAGGACAATCATCCGCTAACCGCCCGCGTCACCGTCAACCGATATTGGCAACAGGTGTTTGGCACTGGATTGGTGCGCACTGCCGGGGACTTCGGTGTGGCTGGCGAAATGCCCTCACATCCCGAATTGCTCGACTGGCTGGCGGTCGATTTCCGCGAATCGGGTTGGGACGTCAAACGCTTCTTCAAGCAAGTCGTAATGTCGGCCACCTACCGGCAAGCGGCGATTGCCACCCCAGAGAAACTGGCGAACGATCGCGACAATCGATCGTTCTCCCGCGGTCCACGGTTCCGCATCGATGCCGAAATGGTTCGCGACTACGCACTGTCGGCCAGCGGCTTGTTATCGACAAAAATCGGCGGGCCAAGCGTCAAACCGTATCAGCCCGACGGCGTCTGGGAAGCGGTCGCCATGATTGGCAGCAACACCCGCGACTACCGCCGAGACAGCGGCGACAGCCTGTATCGCCGCAGCATGTACACCTTCTGGAAACGCAGCGCGCCGCCGGCATCGATGGATATCTTCAACGCACCGTCACGCGAATTCTGCACCGTCCAGCGCGAACGAACCAACACGCCGCTGCAGGCGCTGGTCACTTTGAACGACCCGCAGTTTGTCGAGGCGGCACGCGTGCTGGCCGAACGAACTCTGAAAGAAGGGGGCAAGACGGATGCCGACAAAGCCAACTTCATCGCCTTGTATCTGCTATCCCGACCGTTTCGTGAGATCGAACGTCCCATCGTCGAATCGTCGCTGGCCGACCTGCTGGCCTACTACAAGGCGAACCCCGAGGACGCGGCGAAACTACTGGCCGTCGGTGAGTCGAAACGCGATGAACTTCTCGACCCGGCCACGCACGCCGCCTGGACCATGCTCACCAACCAACTTATGAACCTCGACGAGGTGCTCAACAAGTGAATCCTCTCAATCAACACATTCGCAATATCACACGGCGGCATTTCTTCCAACGCGGCTCGCACGTCCTCGGCGGGGCGGCGCTCGCCTCGTTGATGGGTCGCGAGGGACTCTCGGCAGGCAGTCAATTGGCGGCCGCCGGCACCCAACACCCCGGTGCGGTGCCGTTGCACTACCCGCCCAAGGCGAAGAACGTCATTTATTTCCACATGGTCGGCGGGCCGCCGCAGGTCGATCTGTACGACCACAAGCCGGTGATGAACGAGTGGTTCGATAAAGACCTGCCCGAATCGATCCGCATGGGGCAGCGGCTGACCACAATGACCAGCGGCCAGAAACGCTTTCCCATCGCGCCGTCGATGTTCAAGTTCAAGCAGCACGGCGAAAGCGGCATGTGGGTCACCGAACTTCTGCCTCACACGGCGAAGATGGTCGACGACATGTGCTTCATCCGCAGCATGCACACCGATGCGATCAACCACGAGCCAGCCATCACCTACATGCAGACCGGCAACCAGAACACCGGTCGCCCCTGCCTGGGCGCGTGGACGTCGTACGGACTTGGTTCGCTGAATGAAAACCTGCCGACGTTTGTGGTGCTGGTGGCACAACCAACCAACACCGAACAGGTGCAGGCGATCTCCGCCCGGCTGTGGTCGTCGGGATACCTGTCGGGCGAACATGCCGGCGTTTCGTTCCGCTCGAAGGGCGATCCCATTCTCTACATCAACAACCCGCCCGGCGTGCCGCAGGCAATCCGCCGCCGCACGCTCGACGGCCTCAACGCGTTGAACGAACTGACCGCCAAGGAACTGGGCGATCCCGAAACGCGCACGCGGATCGAACAGTACGAGTTGGCCTACCGCATGCAGACCAGCGTGCCGGAACTGACCGACCTCACCACCGAGACGGCCAACACCTATAAGCTGTACGGCGAGGCGGCCAAGAAACCGGGCACGTTCGCCAACACGGCGCTATTGGCGCGGCGAATGGTCGAACGCGGCGTGCGATTCGTGCAGGTGTATCACAACAACTGGGACACGCACGGCAACGTCGCCGGTCGTCTGCCCGATCAATGCCGCGACGTCGATCAACCCTGCTGGGGATTGGTGCAAGACCTCAAACAGCGCGGCTTGTTGGACGACACGTTGATTATTTGGGGCGGCGAATTCGGCCGCACAATTTACTCGCAGGGCGGCCTCTCGAAGAAGAACTACGGCCGCGACCATCACCCCCGCTGCTTCACCATGTGGATGTGCGGCGGCGGCTCAAAAGGCGGCACCATCTACGGCGAAACCGACGACTTCAGCTACAACATCGTCAAAGACCCCTGCCACATTCACGCCTTCCACGCCACCGTTTTGCGGCTACTGGGCTACGACCACGAACGGTTTTCGTACAAGTATCAAGGTCTGGACCAAAGCCTGACCGGCGTCGAAGCAGCCGCGCCCATCAAAGCCCTGATGGCCTAGCGGTTAGCCGCGACGCGCAGTTTTTACGAAGCGGAGCGTCCTTTGCACTGGCGACACGCCAGTGGCACCCGAGCGGTCGACCCGGCTAGCTGCGACGGAGAATTTCCACAATCCGCCCCTTGAGTTCCAACGCGACAACACTGGTGGGATCAACCTGCAGCGCTTGCTCGACACTTTTCAATGCGTCGTTGAATCGCCCCGCAGCGAACTCGGTGTTGGCTCCCTGCATGAGACGCAAAACTTCCGGCTTCTCGGGGTAGCTCGCCTGCGGCGATGGCGAAACCACCGCTTCCGGTTCTCTATCACCATCGTCCGGTTTTACATCACCGTCGGTGGTCGATTGAACCGATGGCTCACTCGCCGCGAGCGGTTTGACGGTCTCGGATTCCGGCTCTGAGCAACCGATGATCAATGTTCCGAACAGAATGAACGCGGTGAACAAGGTCTGTTTCATTTGGGAGCCTCTGTTTGGGAAGCGGGTCCGGTTTGGATGCCGAAGTTTGCGGCTCGTGCTTTATTGGGCGGTGTCACCGCTCAATCCTGCACTTCGGTAACGCCGCTTGAAGTTTCTTTGCACCGGCGGCGGTGATCTTGGTGCCGTGGATGTTCAGGTATTCGAGCTTGGCCAGTCCCTTGAGGTGGACGAGACCAGCGTCAGTGACGTTGGTCAATCCGAGGTCTAGACTGTGCAGGCTGGTCAACTCCTTCAGGGGGACAAGCCCGGAGTTGGAGACCGTGGTGTAGCGGAGATTCAGTGTTTGCAGGGGCAACCCCTTCAGTCGCACGAGCCCGGCATCGGTGACTTTTGTGTCGTTAAGGACCAGCGACTTGAGCTTGGGAAACCCCTTCAATTGGACGAGTCCGGCGTCGCTGACTTTGGTTCCCCAGAGGCTCAGGCTCTGGAGCTTGGTCAATCCCTTCAGGTGAACCAGCCCGGCGTCGCTTGTTTTGGTGTTGAGAAGGTCCAAATGTCGGAGCTTGGTCAACCCCTTGAGGTGCGCGAGTCCGGTGTCGCTGACTTTGGTGTCGTCGAGGTCCAGTGATTTGAGCTTCGTCAACCCCTTCAAATGGACCAGACCCGCGTCGGTGACGTTGGTGTAGCTGAGGTCCAGCGTTTGGAGCTTGGTCAATCCCTCCAAGTTCACAAGCCCGGCATCGCTGATCTTGGTGTTGTAGAGATCGAGCGTTTGAAGCTTGGTCAATCCCTTCAGGTGAACAAGACCTGCGTCGCTGACCTTCTTCGCATAGCGGATACCCAACGTTTGCAGCGTCGTCAGTTCTTCAAGGTGCACCAACCCGGCATCAGAGAGGTTGAGGTTTTCGAGGTACAGCGTGTCTAGCTTGGTGAACACCTTTAGGTACGCCAGTGTAGCGTCGCTGACTCCGCGAATGCCGAGATAGGTGAATTCGGTGCCATGATGCCAGAGATACACAAAAACAACGGGCTCGCCCGGTCTCTTGTCGTCAACCTCGACCAACCCCCCCACCTTCTTCATCGCCGCGAGCGCCTGTTCCTTCGTCGGGGCCGTGCGCGCCTTGTCTTCTGCCGGTGACTGTAGGGCAAGAGCAAGAACCAGCATCCCGGCGGCGATGGATTGCGACTGCATCGTCTTGCTCCGAACATTCATGCTTGTTCGCACAACAGGGTTGTAGATGGCAACGTGTCGCAAAGAGCGAGTACCCGTGAACATTATCGCACGGTCAACACGAAAATCCAACGGAAGTTTGGGCCAAGCCACACAGCAAGCTGTTACGCGGGCAGCGCGTGATCTTGCCGACTCATTTCCTGGCACGAATTAACGTGGAGATTTCTTCCGACCATCCTGAGCAGCCTCGCCGATGTTCCACAGCAGAATTTCGCCGTTGCTGGATTCACTTCCCGACACCAATGTCTTTCCGTCGGGAGCAAATGCCAGGGCCATCACAGTGGCCGTGTGTCCTTTGAGGATGAATTTTGGCCGTCCGGTCGTCATATCCCAAAGCAGGATTTCCCCCTTCTTGTCACGCGAATAGCCGCCTGATGCCAGGAGACTTCCATCGGGACTAAAACAGATAGCAACGACTGATGCAGAGTGGCCATCCAAAGATCGCTTTGGCCGGCCTGTGACCGCATCCCATAGCGTTATCGTCTTGGAGTTTCCGCACACAGCCAGAGTTTTAGCGTTGGGCGAAAACGCGAGGGATATGATGCCACCTCGGTGCTTGATGGACGTCGCTTTTCCAAAGCCGGTGCTGAGATTCCAAAGTTGCACTGTTGTGTCCAAACTACCCGACGCCAGTGTCTTCCCGTCGGGAGAAAACGCAACAGAGGTAATGAATTCGGCTTGACCGAATAGCGAGGATTTCACCTTGCCGTTTGGCATCTCCCATAGATTCACAGTGCGATCGACTCCGCCAGTTGCCAATGCCTTGCCGTCGGGTGAAAACGAGACGCAAAACACCTCTTACGAATGCTGCTTCAAAATCGCACTTCGTTTGCCGGTTGCGATGTTCCAAATATCAGTTTGGCCCAAATTCTGATTCTTCTCAGCATCATAATGACCGCAAGCCGCGGCGAGTGTTTGACCGTCCGGAGAGAACGCGACCGAAGAGACAAAGTGCGTCTGTTTCTCCAGGATGATCGTTTTCTGCCCCTTGCCAATCTCCCAAACGATCAATTGGCCGTTGTCGGGTTCTCCGCCGCCGGCCGCCAACTTTTGACCATCACAAGAATACACCAACGATTTGACGCGGCCCACGTGTCCAGCGAGAGTGCTGCTTGGGTTTAACGTGGGCAGCGCTTGTTGTGGCTCATCCGCTGAGGCCGGTGATGAGGTAATACAAAGCAACAACATCAGATGTACAATGACGCCAATCCCCTGAGTCACGTTAGCAAACATGGGAGACTTTCCTTTGTGATCGCGATCAGGGTTTCAGGTGGCAACATGTCGCAAAGAGAGCGTGCGTGAAAAGATTATCGCACGGTTCACTCAGAAATCCAACGGCATTTTGGACAAAGGACATGGTGAGTTATTACGCGGCTAGCGCGAGACACAGAGCCGCCGCTGAAAATGCCGTCGGATTGAATCGAGACCCGGCTGCAGGTAGCCTTAGTCGGAGTTGGTCCTTCACACATTGTTTCCGTTTCGTGTGTGCCATGGAAGATCAGTATCTGAACATCGAAGAAGCTGCCTCGCATCTCGGTATTACGCCGCAGGAACTGAGGGAGCTGCGAAATCACGGCGAGATCACCGGCATCCCGGATGCTGGTGATTGGAAGTTCAATGTCGATGACGTCAACGAATTGGCCCGGAGCCGCGATCCAGGTGCAGTTTCCTTCTCAGCCGACATCGTTGAAAGTGCCGATTCGCCTGAAGCCGCATCGATTTTAGATTCAGCACCGCTACAGAGCGAGTCGCCGAAAACCGCCTCGGACATTCGAAGACTTCGGCAAGAACTCCTCGCTCATGCGTCGCCGATTACAAGTCGGCTGATCATCGACCACCTTGCAGCCGCCTGTGGCGTGAGCGTTGACGATGCCGAAGGGGTGGTCGATAGATTCTGGGATGACTTGGTTGATCCGGAGCACTACCGCGACGGTCGTCTGCTGGTCATTCCCCATTTCGGCACGTTTTCCCTCTGCCGAAACGTAGATCAGACAGCGCTGTCGTTCAAATCGAAGTCGGTCGAGTCGATCCAATCTCGGCTTCAGCAGCGCCAGCGAACGGCGGCCAGCGAACGGTGGATCGAGTTTTTCGAGAAGATGGAAGACGGCGATGTGACACAGCTGTCGGTCAAACGACAGATGGCCGTGCGCATCGCAACTAAGGCAAACTGCGACCTTCGTCTGGTACACCGCGTATTGTCGGAACTGTTCGACATCCTCTGTGAGGTGTTTGCGTCCGCTGACAAGAAAGTCCGCTGGGCAATGCGGGGGGAAATGGCACCTGCTAGTTGGCGGGATGAGACGTGGTATGCCCTGCGCTGCTATCAACGACTCTCAGCGCAGCTGCCGGGTTGGAAAGAGACTCAGGCGGTCACTGGTCGCGGAACAGCACCGGCATCGCCAGGTCAACAAGGTCGAAAGGCGTCGGCGAAAGTCAGCCGGGGTACCCGATCACGGGGAAAAGCAGAGACCGGTTGTCTTGCCTCAGTTCTCGCTTTTGTCATTGTATTTGCAGTAACGCTTGTCGTCGTAATTGTTTGATCCATGATCCGAAAAACTTCGCGTGAGTGAAGATGAACAGGTCGGCACTCGATCTTGGCGCTAATGAAACATCAGACGATTTGATCGATCTGGTCGAATCACTCAATGTTCCGCTGCAGCGCTTGAACGAAATCACGGCAACTGCCAACGAACTGTATGACGCCTATCCACTGGTCACTGGAAAGAAGAAACGCTGGATCGAGGCACCCCGCAACGAATTGAAGCAGCTACAGCGTAGATTGCTGGATTCGCTACTCTATCGGCTCGCAACACATGAATCGGCACACGGGTTCGTGCGGGGGCGGTCGATCGTTACCAATGCGCGGCGGCATTGCGGACGTCGGTGGGTTGTGACGATGGACATTCGCGACTTCTTTCCCTCAATCGGTGCGGAGCGAGTGAATCGACAACTTCTCAGCCTGCCGATGACCGAAGCAGAGCGTGAGATCGTTGTGAAACTGGTGACGAGAAACGCACGGCTGCCGCAAGGGGCTCCGACAAGTCCGCATTTGGCAAATCTGGTTTCACGTCGTCTCGATATTCGGCTGAAACGACTGGCGGAGGAATCCGGGTGGGCCTACACGCGATACGCCGACGATATGGCGTTCTCCGGGGAGGGCCGGCCACATCAGCTGATTCGAATTGTAGAACAGATCATACAAGACGAGGGCTTTCAGCCGGCTCGCCGTAAGACCCGCGTGATGTCGCAGCATCAACGACAAATTGTGACCGGCTTGGTCGTGAATGAAAGGGTATCGTTGCCGCGACCGAAACGACGATTACTACGAGCGATGCTGCACCGGCTGCGCTCTGCAAATCAGCCTCTTTCCTCGCTTCCTGACATTCACATCATCCACGGCCATCTCGCGCTGGCAACGTTCATCGACCCGGATGGGTACCGAGAGACCTGCAACCAGGTTGCACAATTGATCGAAGACAGATGAAATTTTGTGTGAGGCAACTCGACCGTGCTTCCGCCGGCGTGTCTGGTAAGAGACAAAACAGAAAGGTATGATCCCACGACGATATAGCGTTCTCACGCGAAGACAATTGTGATTTCAGCTTGTTGGTTTCATGTTCGACTGTAAGTCGATTTTGATCATGAAGCCTCCTCGGGCGTTTCGCCCCGGGATAACGAATGGAGTCCTTCGCTCCGTCGGTAATGGTGCACCCGAAAGAAGCTGCTCCGTTACCGCCGGCGGCGGAGTCACAGCTTCTTTCGGGTGCACCATTACCGGTCGCTCCGGATCGTGAAATCACAATTGTTTTCGCAGAACGCCGTCCGGTTGTGCGACGTGTGAACCGGCAATATGTTGGCGACATTGGGTCCGGCGCGGCCACTGATTGTTTGCGGTGAAATGGGGATCACTTTCTGAATGCGACGACTCACCGACAAGCTCGCCCGTTTTGCTCTTGCGCTGATTGATCAGCAACAGGCGCGGGTTGTTGTACCGCCTATGCAACTGGAACCGGGGTTCTGGTTTGGCGGCGGGAATCTGGTTGAGGCAAACGATGGGACGTTTTATCTCGTCGGCCGATATCGCAACGCCGGTGACTCGCGGACCGGTGTCGCAGCGGGTGAGCGCGGTTTCGAGTTGGCGATGTTTGCATCGAGTGATCGCGGCCAATCGTTTCAGAAGGTGCTGCGACTCGACAAGGCCGCGCTCAGCCGGGATGACCGAACGGTGCTGTCGATCGAGGGGGCCGCGATCGTTTGCAACGACGACGGATACGAGTTGTTCATCTCGACGGAAAAAGATGGCGTCGGCTATCCGTCGGGATTCGAGGACCATCTGAAACCGGGGACCGGTGTCTGGTCGATTGACCGCCGCCGTGCATCGTCAGTCGAAGGCTTAAAGGATGCGGCGCAGGAAACGGTCGCCGCGTCGTGCGATCCACGCTTTGTGCATGTCAAAGATCCCTTTACATACACGACGCCCGGCGATGATTTCATGCTGCTGTTTTGCAGTCACCCGTTCTGCTGGTCGTCGTCGAACACCGGTTATGCGATCCGGCATGGCGAAAGCGAAAGGTTCGCCGAGCCGATGTTCGATTTCTTTCCGCGCGGTTTCACATGGGACGTGGCGATGACGCGCGGCACGTGTGTGCTCGATGTTCCACGCATTGGTGCCTTCGCCGATACGCAGGTTTCGTTGATGTTCTACGATGGCGGAGAATGTGTTCGCGATCACGATGAACACAAAACGGCGGTGCGGCGTCCGCGTGGATATTCGTGCGAAGAACTGGGTGGTGCCGGCTATTGGGTTGACGGTGATTTCACCCAAATCGAGCGACTGTCGCAGAATCGCCCACTCTTCGTCAGCCCGCATGGCAGCGGTTGCAGTCGCTATGTTGATGTGCTGGCGACAAGCGACGGTTTCTACGCAACCTGGCAACAGGCGCAAGCCGACGGTTCACAACCGCTGGTGATGAACTTCCTGCCGCACGCGGCGGTTCAGACGCTGCTGGAGTAGCCATTGCAGAATCGGATGTCAGGCTATTGCACGAGCCGGGCCAACGAAGATCGCTTGCCCTTCTTATCGACTTCAAAGGCCGCGATGGAAGTCGCTGTCACCGCGACTTCGTTCACGCCGAACAACGACATAAAGAACATCTTAACCTTCGCTGTGTTCGTGCCGTCACGGCGAACGATTGTCCGCACCGCGTTGGCCTTCCCATTGCCCGGTGTGAAGCTCTTAGAACCGAAGTCCCACGATCCCATCTCGACGTCACCGGCAACCAGCACGTTGCCGTAGTCCGGCTCGTTGAGTTCGGCGTACAGGATGGCCTGGGTTGTGACCGGTTTGACTTTTGCGCCGTTCTTCTCGCTCATTTTGAACGCCGCCGCCAAAGCCGCCGAATCCGACGCACTTTGCAGGTCGCTTTTCACAAGATAGAGGTATCCCATGTCGAATGAAAATCCGACGACCATGCACAGCAAGACGATAATCGCCGGCATGAGCGCCATGATTGCCCCACGCCGCTGCGGCGTTGGCCAACGATGCCCCGGTGGACTTTGATTCATTCGTTTCATTGGTACAGATCGACCTAAGCGTGCGAAGCGATCATTACCTTTTCTCAAACGATTTACGACATTCCGCGTCCGAAGTTACTTCTTGGTGCCCGTTTTCTTGGTATCAGTCTTTTTCGTATCAGTCTTCTTGGTGTCGGTTTTCTTCGTACCAGTCTTCTTGGATTTCTTGGTGTCGGTCTTCTTGTTGTCAGACTTCTTCGTATCGATTTTCTTAGTGCCACCGGGAGTGGTTGACTGCGCGGGCATGACACAGGTGCCGGTCAGTGTCTCGTCGGATAGAAATGTTGGTGCCGCGAGCCACGACACACCCGAAAACGGAATGGAAACCGAGACGGTGATCGGCTCGAGATGCTCGGCAGCTCCAGGCGGATTCGGATCAATTGTGACTGTGTAACCAGCGATGTCGGCAATCTCCATTGCCGCATCGATCACTTCCAGCACATCCGCCTCTGTTGCGCCCTCCATGGTGGCAACCCGGCAACCGGCGCGGGCGGTTTCTTCCAGCAGGTTTTTAACCATCACCGCTTGGCCGAATTCCAACGAGCCGGCGATCAGCAGCAATAACACCGGCGAAATAATCGCCAGCTCGACTGCCGCCGCGCCTTTGCGGTTTTTTCGCCAACCCAAGTATCGACTGACGATGGAACGGTAACTTCTCATTTGATTTGCTCGCAAGAGTATCGACAACCTGCCAGATGCTTTTCTTCTCTCCACCGCCGCATCACGGAGTGGAAGCAGTCGTTTGGGCGAATTTACGTCGAATCGGCGATGATGCACTCCATCTTCGGGCGTCGGAATGTCTCAATTGTTTCAATGCAGTCGGTCATCGTCGTTGTGGGTCGTCTGCTCAGCTCCCCGGCACATTCGATTCAGAAAACATCATGCATTCACCGGTCAAAACAGATCCGGTCATAAATCTTGGTGAAGAAAACCAGGCGACCTGCGAATGTGGTACGGAAATTGTGACCGTCGTCACCTTCAACGCGGCCCCCGCTCCAATCGATGTTGAAGTGACCGTTGTTGTGTAACCGCCGATTCCTGCTTCGGTCATTTTTTGATCGACGGTGGCTTCGGCTTCGCTCGCCAGCCCGTTCCCCAATGTCGCATCGCGACATGCCGAACGGGCTGCCTCTTCGAGTACGTGCTTAACCATAATGCCCCGCCCAATCTCGAGCGCGCCCAGAACCAGCGTCATCAGAATCGGCAGGATAACGGCCATCTCCACGAGAGTGGCACCAATCCGTCGCGAATCCGCTGATGGGCATTGATCGAGTTGGAAGCAAGAATGTCGCATAACTCTCGACGACCTTTTCGTATTAAGAACTCACTCTGGCCAATGGCCGTCTGCAGCGGCAGCGCAATACAATCCGGCCACACTGCGACCATGCGGCGTGCCATGAGCAGTTGCGTGCCGAACACCCGGTTTTCGGGATCATCCATCCCATACAGGTTCTGTGTGTGCTGCGATTCCCGTGAGACATCGACGATGTTTGAAGCCGAAGTCTGCATGCGATAGGCCGTCTCCAGCGATTGAATGCGCGCCTGTAATTCCGATCCGTCGTTCGGATGTTTCAACAGGTGCTGCTGGTTGAGCGCCCGCATCAACTTCAGTTGGGCGAGTTGTTTCTTGCCGGTCAATTCGGCGGGACGCTTCAGGTACAAAATCGGCTTGTCGGAGCCGCGAAATGTGACGCCTTGATTATTGCCCGGCAGAAAGCCCGAATCCCACAGATTCGCGCCCCCTTCGGGCGAACTGCGGGGATCGTACATCACGACAAACCCCGGGAGATCCTTGTTTTCGGTGCCAAGACCGTAGTTGACCCACGAACCGACACACGGCGCGCCGAAACGCGTTGGGCCGCAGTTCGTCCTCTTCGTAACCATTGCTGTCGGCATACCGCGCCAAGTCGAGCCAGACACGTCCCCAGCGCTCGCCAAATGCACCGTCGGTCAACAGTCGCTCGACCAGCCGAGAATAACTATCGGGCGCGGTGTCGTTGACGAACGCCTCGACATCCTCGGGCGTTGGAGGCAGCCCGATCATGTCGAACCATATCCGTCGGGCCAACACACGCCGGCTTGCCGGTGCGCTCGGCTCAATACCTGCCTGATGCAGTTTCGCGAGAATGAGCTGATCGATGGGATTTGACGACCAGCTGTCGTTCTTCTCTGCCGACAGATCGACAAATCGTAGCGGACGAAGCGACCAGAATCCGGCATCGCCTGCGGTGACCACTTTGGAAATCTGGTCGGCAGAAAACTCGTTGATCGCTCGTTTGGGTCGTTGATTTGGCAGTTCTGCGGAGTCCTGCGAGGTTCTGGCGATCACCTGAACCCATTTTTCTCGCTCTATGTCGGCGAGTCGGTCGGCCTCTTTTCGCTCTTTTTCGCGCCGGACTTTGTCTTCGGCAGCCAGCCGAAGTTGTTCCGCTTCTTCCGCGCGTTCCATCGCCAATTGCTGTTCGATAACGGCCCGGTTAACGGTGGCCGTGAATTCCTGCTGGGAGTGCCGGAAGTATCCACAGCCAAATGCCAAGCCCACTGCGATAATCGAGCAGATCCAGAACCATCTCGATCGTCGCAGGAATTGTCCACGTTTTGGCAGCTTGTCTTGGCACATGGGAGATCCGCCGACTCGCATCCGAACGAACAGAAAAGAACCACGGACGAAGGGGCGCGACGCGTATGCCAGTCATGCAGAATCTGCGCAGTCCATCCACTCTGTTGCGGCAATGCAAACCTAGCTTGTAATCTGCGGATGCGACTGGTTGTCGTTCACGCGAAGAGGTTTCCCCGTCGAGTCTCTGGGACACAATCGATACAACCGCGTTGAGCGTTGCAATCGGCCTGCGAAAGAGAGGGGCAGATCCATTTAGCCGCGGGGCTTGCCCCGTGTGTGCCGAGCCGAAACGTCATCGACACGCCCCGCGAGCGGAGCGGCTAAATGGAATACATGCTTCACGTTGCGTTGTAGATCATGCGAGAATATCGCGAATGGGCATTCCGTGATCGACGTCGAGCCGTTTGCGGCCGGGGATTTCCAGCTTGCGGCCATCGAGACCCATCAGGTGCAGGACGGTGGCGTGCATGTCGGTGATGTAATGGCCTGGCTCGATCGCGTGAAAACCGAGTTCGTCGGTCGCGCCGTGGACGTGGCCGCCCTTCACACCGGCGCCCGCAAACCAGACGGTGAATCCGTGCGGATGATGGTCGCGACCATCGGTTCCGCCACTGCGTTCCTCGACCGCCGGTGTGCGACCGAATTCCGTGCAGAACACCACCAGCACATCGTCCAACAGCCCGCGTCGTTTCAAGTCTTTCAGTAGACCGGCAACCGGTTTGTCGATTTTCGCCGACTGCGCCGCGTGGAGTTTCTTCAGATTCTTATGTGAATCCCACACCCCGTAGGGACTCGGATAGACTTGCACAAATCGAACACCGCGTTCCACCATCCGGCGCGCGGCCAGCATTCGACGACCAGCCAGACGGGTGTTTGCATTATCCAGCCCATACAACTGCTGAACTTCTTTGGTTTCGCCCGCAAGATCGACTGCTTCGGGAACCGCCTTCTGCATGTTGAAGGCCAATTCGTACGAACGGATGCGGGCGCTGAGCGCTTCGTCGTTCGGGTATTCGACGGCCGACAATTGATTCAGTTTATTCACCAAATCAAATTCGTTGCGTTGCTCTTCGAGCAGAATGTCGCCACTGCGGCGTCCATAGGGCAGTGGATTGTTGGGATCGAGCGCAAGCGGGATGCCGCCATATTTGGGGCCGAGATAGTACGACTCGAAACTCTGGCTCGTATCGGGACGCGTTGGTCCGCCGAGTACGACGAACTGCGGAATGTTCCCGTTGCCGCTGGCCAGCCCATAGGTCACCCACGCGCCGATGCTCGGCTGCGTCTCGTCGAGCTTGTGGCGACCGGTGTGAATTTGGTTTTCGGCCGCGTGGTCGTTGTCGGTCGTATACATGTTGCGAACGAATGAGATGTCATCGACGCAACTTCCCACGTGCGGAAACCAGTCGCTGACTTCGATCCCGCTCTCGCCGTACTTCTTGAAGCCAACCTGCGTGGGATAAATCTTGGCGTACTTGTCGCGTACCTTTTCGATGACCGAACGGGAGCGCGCATCGTGTAGCGGGGACTGCAACGGATCGTCAAACGGCGTCTCTTTGAATGTCTTGCCCGCATACTTCGTCAGCGCCGGTTTCGGATCGAAAGTTTCCAACTGGCTGTAACCGCCGGAGAGAAACACCCAGATGACACTCTTCGCTTTCGGCGGGAATTGCGGTTGACCGGTGGGCGGCGACCATTTCGTTGTCGCCTCGGCTCTGGCGATCCCATCATCCAGTAAAAGCGAACCGAGCGCAAGGCCGGTGAAACCCATGCCGAAATCGGCCAGGAAGGTTCTTCGCGGAACGCGCCCAAAACAGGGGCCGGCATTTCGCTGTTGAAACGTCATCGGTTCACAGTCCTCAATCGCAGACGAACAAAATCCGGCTTGCCGTTTAGCGGCCCTTCAACAGCCAGCTGACATTCACCGTCAGTGGATCGTAACGAAATCGTTATGGTTCAACAAAACTCGCACCAGACTTTCACGGGCGCGTAACAGCGGATCGGTCGCGGCGGCAACCACGCCCTTGGCCGTTGCACCCGCTTTCTGATTCGGCTGTCCGTAAAGTTCCTGCTGCTTCTTCAAGAAGGCGATGCAGAACTCGCTTTCTTTGTCAGTCGGCGATCGAGTGAGAATCTGCTCGAAGGCCGCCGTGATAAACAACGTTTGTTGTTCAATCAAGTCGCCTTCTCCTTGCCCAATCTCAGTAGAAAGAGCGCGGGCCAACAGGCGGCCATGATGGATTGCCAGTTGGCTGTTCGAGAGCGCGAGCGCCTGCTGCGGCACGATGCTCCCCTTGCGGCGATAGCAGTCGATCGGATCAGCCGGATCGAACGTCTCCAGAAATTTCATCACGCCGCCGCCCTCAGGATAGACGGCATAATACAAGCTGCGTCGTTGTGTGGTCGCTTCGAGTTTTGGATCGAGTTCCTCACCGCCAATGGTCGCATCCAGCGCATCAGCCACATGGAGAATACTGTCACGAACAACTTCTGCCTGCATCCGCTGCCGATCGAATCTCCACCACCACCGGTTGTCTTTGTCGTGTTTCAGGTTTGGCGAATCGCCCGGGGTCTTGGAATTCATCCGATACGTGTTACTGGTGACAATGAGCCGGTGAATGTGCTTCATACTCCAATCATTCCCTGGCAACGGAGCAACGGAGGGCTGCATCAATTCCACTGCCAGCCAGTCGATCAGATCGGGATGCGAGGGACGCGTTCCGCTGCGGCCGAAGTCGAACACACTCTCAACAATCGGCCGCCCGAAGTGCCGCATCCAAATGTGATTGACGGCCACGCGAGCTGTCAGTGGATTCTGCCGGTTGCCGATCCACTCGGCCAACGCCTTGCGGCGACCGGTGCTGACGGTCGGATATTTCGGGCCAAGCGGCGTGTAATCGGCACTCACTTTCGCGGCTGCTTTTTTCGCGACTTCGACAGATTTCTGCGCCGCCGTCAGTGCGGCCTGTGCTTTCTTCAACGCCTTCGAATCGGCACCCGCTGCCGTCACCGCCAGCTGAGCCTGCGCTAGTTGTAGCTGGGCGACCGCCAGTTTCGCCTGACGTTCGGCCTTCGACGCGGTTTGGGCCAACAAATCGGGGTCGCCGAGTTCACCTCGATATTTTGAATTGTCAGCAGCAACGCGTGCCTCTATTGCCGTCAACTCCGCCCGGGCCGACGCCAGTTTCGCCTCGGCAACTAACTTCGCTGCCGGAACCGATGGCTGTTTCAACTTGCCGAGTTCCGCTTCGGCCGATTTGACCGTGCTAATCCGCTGTTCCACTTCGGCCCGTTGGGAAAACGGTTTCAGCCCGGGATACGATGCCACCGGCGGTAGTTTGATCTGTTCAATTTCTGCGGCAATTTTCGGCCCGTCCAAAAACACCGGAGTTGCCGGCGTGACAGGAGGTCCCTCGAAGCGGTCGCGTGGGTCGCCCAACTTGTACATGAACGTTGCCTGGTCGAAATAGTGATCGTACACGCGCGGCAGGCCCGATTTGATCGGCTTGAGCGCTCCACTTCCAGACGGCGTGTAACGCAGATACTTCGCCAACGCCACGCCGCCGGGAACACGGTCGTGCCGCAATTCCAATGGCTCAAAAAACGCGCGAAACTGAAAGTATTCTTTCTGGAGAATCGGATCGTACTTGTGATCGTGGCAATGAGCGCAATTCAATCGCAGCCCGAGAAACGCTTTACCCGTGTGCTCGACGAGGTCTTGCTTCCAGGTGTCGTAGTTGAGCGAAAACCAGTTGCGGACGATAAAACCAAGCGCGGCAATCGTTTCATCGTCTTCGGGCGCAATTTCGTCGGCGGCCAACATCTCGCGGACCATCTGATCGTAGCCCTTGTCTTCGTTCAGCGAACGAATGATCCAGTCGCGCCACCGCCAGATATGCGGATAGCTGTTGCGAACGTCGTTCACCGACCGACGGCCGTACCAGTCGCTGTATCGCCATACGTCCATCCAATGTCGCCCCCAGCGTTCGACATACTGCGGACTGTCGAGCAAACGATCGACCACTTTCTCGTAGGCATCGGGAGAATTGTCGGCCAGGAACGCGTGCAGCTGTTCTCGATTGGGCGGCAGGCCGATTAAATCGATGTAAACTCTGCGCAGCAGTTCGGGCTTCGTCGCAGCCGGAGCCGGCGTCAACTCAAACGATTCGTGGCGCGCAGCGATGAATGCATCGATCGGATTGCGAACCCATTTGCGATTCTTCACGTTGGGAACAGCCGGGCGAACCGGGCTGCGGAACGACCAATGACGGCGTGCATCCTCTTCAGGTTTCTCGTCCGCGGGAGCTGTTGCTCCCCGCTCGATCCATGCGGAGATTGCCGCGATCTGCTTCTTCGTCAGCGGTTTGCCTTCCGGCGGCATGCGAACATCTTCGTCGATCGCGGAAATGCGTTCCAACAAAATCGACTTGGCGGAGTTCCCCGGCACAACCGCTGTTCCGCCTTCGCCCCCTTTTCGCATCAAGGCGACCGTATCGAGCCGCAGTCCGGATTCCTGTTTCAATCCGCCGTGACAGGAAAAGCACCGCGAGGCAAGAACCGGCTTGATCTCGGTGAGGTAGTCGATTTTGTTGTCGTCAGCGAAAGCGATCCCGCTCGATGCGACGGTCACAAGAACGAAAAGGGACACCAGAACAAAGAGAGAAACGGAGCGTTGCATAACAAATATCACCTGCTCGAACTTGAGACGACAATCTGTCAATCGTTTGTTGTGCCATCTTACCACAGAATGCCGGCTCACCGACAGCAACGGGGCGTGAGCTATTGTCAATTGTTGTGTTATGAAAATGTTTCTAAGCGGCGAATTCCTGCAGAATTCCGTCTTGGAAGGAACGTCCTTCGACGACGAGCGTCATCTTTTCGTGGCTGCGTAAGCGG
>Ga0114993_10000271_pt1 | contig 60547 bp, 59 predicted proteins | sample ArcticOcean_MG_C_FD_87042 | JGI IMG/M metagenome (GOLD analysis project Ga0114993, IMG submission 87042) | Marine microbial communities from western Arctic Ocean - ArcticOcean_MG_CB2_150 | ecosystem: Environmental > Aquatic > Marine > Oceanic | place: Arctic Ocean: Canada Basin | collected... | reverse complement strand
GGAGGAAATACAATGGCACCTCTACAGCACCGGCTTTTTACTCGGCATTGGATACACCTTTCAACTTGATGGTCATGTAAGAGTTGACGTCGTTCACGAGCGGCTCAGTCCCAGAACTCAGGGCTGGCTGGAGCTCTACGGCATCCTGCTTTGTGTATTGCCTTTCACCGCTTTGATACTGGTTTTTTCCGTGCCCTTTGTAGCATCCAGCTACGCTCTGTCAGAGGTGTCTGTTTCACCAGGAGGGCTGCCATTCCGCTGGGTTATCAAGAGCGTGCTGTTTATTGGTTTTTTCCTGCTGTTGCTCGCCATCGTTTCAAGATTCAGCAGGGTTTGGTCATTCCTGTTCCTCAGCCAAACAGGAGACCGGCATGAGTCCCAATGAAATCCTGGCTCTCCTCATGTTTTTTGGCTTCATTGTTTCGGTTTTTACGGGCTACCCGATTGCCTGGCTTCTGGGAGGGCTTTCAATTTTGTTTACGGCCCTCGCGATTATTCTCGAAGTCGATTTTCACGTGCCAGTTGGTGTCGATTGGAGCTACACCTCGCTGACGATTGATCGAGTCTGGAATGTTATGGAGAACTGGGTAATGGTCGCGTTACCTATGTTCATTTTCATGGGGCTTTTGCTGGACAGATCAGGCATTGCCGGTCGCCTTATGACCAGCTTTGCGAAATTGCTCGGCCCGGTTCGCGGCGGGCTGGCCATCACCGTCACCCTGATTGGTCTTCTGCTCGCTGCCACAACCGGGATCATTGGCGCCTCCGTTGTTCTGCTGGCTCTTCTTGGGCTACCCGTGATGATGAAAGAAGGTTACAACACAAGCCTCGCTGCCGGCACCGTTTGCGCGGTCGGTACGCTGGGTATCCTGATACCGCCAAGCATTATGCTGGTTCTGATGGCTGACCGAATGGCTATGAGCGTTGGCGACTTATTTCTCGGCGCCGTTTTTCCTGGCGCGCTGCTCGGCGGGTTGTACGTCACCTATATTCTTGTTTACGGCTTCCTGAAACCTGAACATGCTCCTGCTACGAAACGGGAACCTATCGACCTGAAAGTCGTCTGGGAACTGTTCATGGCCATTGTGCCCGCAGCTTTCCTGATCCTGGCCGTACTTGGCAGTATTTTCTTCGGGTTAGCCACACCTACCGAAGCTGCCGGGGTCGGTGCGGCGGGGGCGCTACTATTGGCAGCGCTAAACCGAGCGCTGAACATGTCCGTGTTGCGAGAGGTATTATTTGAGACCACTCGTACCACCGCGTTCATCTTCGCAGTATTGCTGGGTGCAACAGCTTATTCGCTGGTACTTCGCGGACTCGGTGGTGACGAGCTCATAGAACGGGCACTGCTCGGACTCCCCTTCGGTCCCTCGGGCATCATCATTTCTATCTTGTTCGCCACGTTTTTGCTCGGGTTCTTCCTGGACTGGATTGAGCTGACCCTGATTATCCTCCCTCTGGTTTCACCCGTTGTGTTCAACCTTGGATTTGACCCGGTCTGGTTCACCATCCTGTTCGCCGTTTGCCTTCAAACAAGTTTCCTGACACCGCCCGTTGGGTTCGCTATCTTTTACCTAAAAGGTGTCGCGCCGGAGGGTGTAGATATCGTGACTATCTACAAGGGCGTGTTCCCTTATGTTATTTTGCAATTGATAGGCTTAGCCATCATCTTTAACTGGCAGGCTGTTGTTACCTGGCTACCTGCACAGGCCTATGGAAACTAACCCCGGGAAACCTGACAATGAAAAGAGAAGAACTCCTGATTGAAGAAGAAGAACTAGTCGCAATAATTGATGACCCAAACCTCCGCCTTTTTGACGCTACTGTGGTACTTAATCCTGCAGCAGTAGAGAGCGGCCATGACAGGTATCTCGCCGGGCATATCCCTGGGAGTGTCTTTCTGGACCATGCCGCTATTTCCGAACCTAACTCGAATCTCATGTACACGATTCCAGACGAAAAAACCCTTGGGGAAGCAATTGGCGCCCTGGGTATCAGCCGGGATACACCGGTCGTGGTTTACTCCACCGAGATGCTGGCATGGTCAACACGGATCTGGTGGGTGCTGCAATATGCAGGGCATCGAAACGTCAGAGTTCTAAACGGAGGACTGCAAGCCTGGAAAGGTGCTCTGCAAATCGCTGAGAATAAATACCTCCCCACAACTTTTAATACAGATCTTTCTCCACAGATGTTCGCCAGTAAGGAAGAAGTGCTCTCTTCAATCACCGAAGGTAGTGCCTGCGTGGTCAATACGCTTACACCCGAAATGTATAAAGGTGAAGCGGATGTTTTCTACGCCGGGCACATAAGCGGTTCGGTAAACCATCCCTTTTTCGAGCTTATGGATGAGGACTATCTACTACCGGATACAACCCTGGCAGAGATCCTCGAGCAAAAAATGATCGGCGATCGACTGATCACTTATTGCGGCGGTGGAATTGCGGCAACGCTTAACGCCTGCGTCGCGAAACTGCTGGGTGTGGATGATGTCGCAGTCTACGATGGCTCGATGTCAGAATGGATGGCGGAAGAACTACCCATCACGACCGGGGCAGACACAGGTTCATTAACTTAAAAGCATTTCCGAAAATGCTGTACTACTGGTCGACAACCACCACAACCTCTACACATCATTAAAAACAGGAATGGCGCTCGTTAAAACATATATTTAACAAGGATTAAGAAAGCGCCTGTAAAAATCAGTAGAATGTAGAAGATCAAGAAATCTATCGACCGAGATACTCGTGTCTATTCAGTCTGGCGTGCATTTTATGATATAGATGTCGTTCGCGACTATGTCTATCGTGATACAGGTGCGCGCAGAAACCTGTGAGACAAAAGTACAATGTAACTAATAAGAAATTAGCAGTGGAAGGTATTAAATGATTCGAATCGCATATAAAGAATTTTTAGGCAACAGTCCCGACTGGTTCAAGCTGTCGATCTTGTTTTTCCTGGTGCTCTGCATTCCATTGAAAATGGTAGTCGGGACGACCGTTCTTGGGTGGATGTTTCTAGCAATGTTTATTCTTACCCTGGCCATGGCTTTAAAATGTTACCCACTGCAAAGTGGCGGGCTTCTAGGGCTGGCGATCCTGGCACTGGGTTTAACGTCGCCAGAGACAGTCTGGCACGAGATACAGGCAAATCTTGGGGTACTTGCCCTGTTGATATTTATGGTGAGTTTCATTTACTTCATGAAGCCATTACTAACCTTTGTATTTGCAAAACTAATCATGAAAGTGCAGAGCAAATGGATGCTCTCATTGATGTTTTCAATGATGGCGGCTTTTCTTTCTGCATTCCTTGATGCTTTAACGGTTACGGCCGTACTAATTACTGTTTTCGTTGCCTTGTATGGCGTGTACGAGAGGATTCAGTCGACCGACGATACAGACTTTGACCAAAACGGAATCTCGGATCAACAACAATTGAGCGGTGATACGCTGGAAGAATTCAGGGCATTCATTCGTAGCCTTGTAATGCATGGCGCAATTGGCACAGCGCTTGGAGGTGTCACTACGATGGTGGGGGAACCCCAAAACCTGCTGATAGCAGACAAGATGGGTTGGAATTTTATTCAGTTTGCCCAAGAAATGTCACATGTCACGATTCCTGCGGTCATTGCCGGTTTTCTGACGTGCATCGTACTCGAGCTAACGGGTGTGCTGGGATACGGGGGGAAGCTGGATCCGCAAGTCCGCTCAATACTAAAAGGCTATATTCAGGAACAGGACGAAAAGAGAACACAAAGAGAAGTTTATGGCCTCATTATACAGGGACTCTGCGGTGTTCTTCTGGTGGTCGGGTTGGCGCTCCATATCATGGAGGTGGGTCTTATTGGATTGTGCCTACTTGTCGCGGTGACTGCACTCACCGGAATCAAAGAAGAACATCAAATAGGTCGTGCCTTTGAGGAATCTTTGCCTTTCGTTTCCCTGCTTTGTATCTTCTTCATTGTCGTCGGGATGATTCATGATCTGCATCTCTTTAGCCCCATTATCCAATGGGTACTGGGCTTACCCATTGAAGATCAACCACGCGCATTTTTTCTGGCTAATGGAGTGCTGTCGGCAATGTCTGACAATGTGTTCGTTGCAACCGTATATATCAATGAAGTGAAGGCTGCATTTGATGCCGGTGATATTTCGAGAGCACATTTCGATAGTCTGGCAGTCAGCATTAATACCGGGACAAATCTTCCTTCTGTTGCAACCCCGAATGGCCAGGCAGCATTTCTATTTTTGCTAACCTCCGCACTCGCACCGCTGATTCAACTAGGCTATGTGCGTATGGTTATAATGGCTGTGCCTTACACCATCGTACTAACGATTGTAGGGTTCCTTTATCAGTAGAAGGATGGAAGGTTGCCTGTCGAAGTTTTAAATGGGAATCCAAAACTGGCACCCTTCTGGAACACCAATTTACGCTGGCGAACCTCGTGAGTAGTCACCGCGAGCAGAAAATCATGGTTTTCCCCACTATCCTCCACCATGTGGAACTCCATCACGACTATCGGTGACTCAGCCCAGGCCAACTCACTTTGCGGGCCAAGGGCAAGATGATTAACTCGAGCAAACAATCCCGGTATCTCCGACAGCACAAATGCTAAAAGTCTTACCGCGGCCAAAACGATCCAGCAGTGGTGGCTCATCCTGGAAACTATGACAATTGAGGTCTGAGGAACCGAGTAGATCTAGAAGAGCCAAGGTCTCAAAATAACCACCAAACATATCCAACTGCAAAGTGTGAGTGTTATCTCTGCGATATTTATCTTTTTTATGACGTAAAACAGTGATGGCGGTGCTAATCGCGGCCATGCCACTAGAGAAAACAGTTATTTACGTCTGCCACCCTGGAATATCAGGTACGGTCTCTTTAATCCGCGCCTCAAGTATCAGCCTGAGTACACGTTCGTACAAAAAGTTGGAAGAGAGGCTGATAGGTAACAAGGGAATGTGATTGCTGGGGGGGCGATTTCATCACACCAGCAATCAATGAATGAGCCAGTGTGATCCATTGAAGACGAAAATCCATCGCCAATTCTTCCAATTGCCTTTCGGTATCCAGGTCATCCCTTATCGTTCCGGCTACGCTAATACAAAACTTGTAGCATGATAAATTCGACAACAACCCTTGGTGAAACTGGAACAACATGCTCGTCATGACACTGTAACCTCAAACAGGGTTTCTCTGCTCTTTCATGGCGTCTTCCGCATTTTATGTTTCGATAGCATCTGTACTTTACCGAAGTTCATCCGAATTGAGACTAAAGCGACTTCAAACAAAGCTGCCGGTGAACCAATATTCAATACAATGCCAATCATTGCAGAGAATGACAGAGTGATTTTCAACCGGGATTACCGCATAGTCAGGAAGTCAATCAGATTGCCAAGTCTTAACCAATGAACAAACTAAAATCGCCGGGGCCTCTGGCCGGAGTAAAGGTACTCGATCTTTGTTCGGTCGTGTCCGGTCCCATGGCGGCAGTGATCCTCGCAGACCAGGGCGCCGATGTGATTAAAGTGGAGCCTCCAGGCTGGGGTGATGGCATCCGTCAGCTTGGTGCGAGTCGAAACGGGCTTAGCGCGATCTTCGCCATGATCAATCGCAACAAACGATCCATAGGTCTCAATCTAAAGCATCCCGACGGTGCACGCCTCGCTTGCACACTCGCTCAAAACGCTGATGTAGTCATGCAGAATTATCGACCTGGGAAGATGGACAAACTGGGGCTTGGCTACGATGACTTGAAGCAAGATCACGCTGACCTGATTTACGCGTCGATCAGCGGCATGGGCGAAATCGGACCTTATGCCGAACAGCGGGTGTACGATTATGTGATTCAAGGGATCAGCGGTGTTGTGGATGCGCAGTCAACCGGCGAACCCGAAATGGTGCGCACCATTATTTACGACAAGGTCACTGCACTCATCGCCGCGCAGGGGATTACAGCCGCCTTATTCGCGAGGGCGACTGGTGCTGGCGGTCAACATATCAGGTTGTCGATGCTAGATGCGGGGATCTATTTCAATTGGCCCGACCTCATGTGGAATTACAGCTTCGAGGGAGACGATGTGCAGTACGCAGGAGATCTTGCAGACATGTACGAGGTCAGTAAGACCCGCGATGGGCACATCGTCTCACATCATCTGGGCGCCGACACTTCATCTTATAGCACCGACGAAATCGTTGAACTGCTGGCCGAAAACGGTATCCCGGTTGCTAAAGCGAATTCGCGCGCAGACGTCATCAATGATCCACAGGTGCTGGCAATGGACATTATCGAATCCAGTCAGCACCCACGAGGAGGACGTATGCTATTACCCAGAACACCGGTTAGATTTGAAGGCACGCCAACAAAGCCGCATTTGGTATCGCCAGAGGTTGGCGAGCACACCGTTGAGATTCTCACTGAACTCGGTATGACCCTGCCTGAAATGAATGCGCTGGCCAGTCAAGGGGCGATCGGCTAGCACGCATAGAAAGCTTACCTTACGATCGATCTCCAGGCGGCAGTTACAAGCAAACCAGTCCGTACAAACCATGTCGCACAACGAGAGTCATGGCTGGGCGCGACAGGCCCTTGAATGAATTAAAGGGTAATAGTGACAGTGCACTATCTTTATGGTGCGTCGAGATCGTAATACCTATTGAATCAACCTGGGTTTTAGCCGCATGATACTGGTCATCAAAGACAACTAAGAGAACCTTTATGATTCGAGGCATTCATCACGTCGCTATTTCCACCCCCAATCTGGAACGAATCGTCGCTTTTTATCGTGACATTATTGGCGCAGAAGTCGTCTATGAAGGCGGCTGGGAAACGGGTTCAGAAGTTATCGATGGCATCGTCGGGCTTAAAGACTCCCATGCAAAACAGGCAATGTTAAAAATGGGCAACGCCTATTTGGAATTTTTCGAGTATGTGAATCCACCCGGCGAGCCCATCGACCCTCAATATGGCGTTAACAACCACGGCTACACGCATTTCTGTCTTGATGTAAAAGATATCGATCAAGAGTACCAGCGCCTATGCCAAAACGGCATGACATTTAATTGTCCCCCGCCAAATTTTGAAGGCAGCCCAATTCGCGCAACCTATGGTCGGGACCCAGATGGCAACGTGGTAGAAATTCAACAAATAATGGATGTTTCACACGATTTCGCGCTAGAGCAAACCAAAACCTCTTTCTGAAACCGGCAGCGATCTCTTTCTATAAACCCGAGGTAAACGATATGTTCTGGCGGCGGTTGGCGTCCACTCTACTGCTCAGTAGCTGAAGATCCGTGTTAAAGTTCTTCGCCCTGCCCCTAAGAAATCAGTTTTAAAAACAATGTGAACGACGTTAGCAACGCTTTCAGTAAGTCCTTCTTTTATCGCTAACCATAGGCGGCTGGTACAAAAATTTTGACGCTACTCATCCCATGCTCATCGCTAAGAAACTGATCTTGAGAGAAGTACAAGCCAAGCATCAGGACAATAATATCTTTCTATTTTCAGACAAGACTACCGCTCCTCTGTCGCTTGCCAGTGTGTTGATCACTCGCTGGATATTGTGCACTGCCTGTTTCATGACTTTATGGGCAGAAGCGGATGAATTAGAAGCCTATCCACCAGAAGTAGCGGCTTTATTACAAGAGTATCAGAACACATCCGATGCTAACGGATCTACTATTCCTTCTATATTCGCTTATCGCAGCGATAGTTCGGGAAGAACACTCATTGATTTTGAGAGCGGCCTGATAGTGGCGTCTTCAGAGACAATATCCGGGCTTAAACAGCGCATTGTGGAAGTATTGCTAACTCAAATCGATCCCAGTGTAATTGATGCTCACACGGCCTACGACCTTGGCTTGATCAATCAAAAAACAAAGAAACCGTTTTTTTTCAATCAAATTAAAGACCACGATGGTGAGAGCATTGCGTCGGTATGGCGCGCAGAACGATTTGCCAATTTCCTGATCTACAATGAACTTAGACATGCAGGTGATTTCAGTATTGTGCTATCCATGGTTGCAACGCATAAACAACTGGCTGGGGCAAAATATGTTCGCTATGTACTTGAGTCTACTCGCTCACATCAGGTCAACCCATCCCTGGTGATGGCCATTATGGAAACTGAGAGTGCCTTCAATCCAATGGCGCGTTCTCGCTCTAACGCGTTGGGATTGATGCAAATCAAAGCGGATACGGCAGGGCGAGACTACTTTACGCGTATCAAAGGTTACGCGCATACCCCCAGCTCCGCTTACCTTTATCAACCAGCCCAAAACATCGAGATAGGTAGCGGCTATTTAAGTATTCTTGCCCGTCGATATCTTGTTGGCATTAACGATCCGAAAAAGCTCGAAGACGCTGTGATAGCCAGCTATAACGGAGGCGCTGGTAATTTGTGGCGAAGCTTAAACTCTTCAGGTAACCGAAAGCAGGCTATAGCCCGTATTAACAAGATGACGACACGTGAATTCTATTGGTTCCTGACCAACCGCCATATTAGGAGTGAAACGCGTGATTATGTCAGGAAGGTAAGGACCAGAATATCTAAGTATGAGGCCCTGTAGGCCAACAATGGTAGCGGAGCATTACCGGCTGCCATAAACCCGATAGAAATTATCGCGCATCCACCTACAGATTATTTTCCCAATCTCGTTGTGTAGCGTAAGCAGTAAGGCCAATGTATGTTGGTGGAAGTAGCTTTTGATGGTTAAAAGCTAATGACTAATGAATCAGCTAACAATTTTTCTTTCGGCGCTCACTTCGGCTGAACAATGACTTTTAAACATCCCTACAATAGTAGCTCCTCTTCAATCGGATGAAAAAAGCTAGCGGATTTGATTAAGGAATTGGATGTCAGCTCTTTGACACCAAAAACCTCAGTGGTGATATTGGATCTCGTCTTCACTCTTTCCAGAAGTAAATCAAAATCTCCGTCGCCGGACAGCAGCACCACTGTGTCGACATTCCGCGCCGCATCCAGCACGTCAATCGTAATGCCAACATCCCAATCCCCTTTAGCAGATCCATCTCTTCGTTGAATATAAGGTTTAAGGCGCACGTTAAACCCAATGTGCTTCAGTGCGTTCTGAAATTTAAGTTGCCTTTCGTCCCCCGCGTGGATCGCGTAGGCATTGGCAATGACGATTTCTCCACCCATGCCAACTTTTTCCCAAAGTTTGCGATAGTTAAATTGGCGACCATAGACTTGCCTGGTTGTGTAGTAAATATTCTGAACATCAACGAATATGCCAATCCTGTTCATTGGAGCTTCGCCATTTGTGTCGCAGCGGATATGAGCTTCAACTCAGCCTCGGTGGGTTCCGCACCCTGTTTTCTCTGATGACAAGCTGATCGGACAACGATTTTTCCAGTTTTTGAATTCTGTGACTGATTGTCGGTTGACCCAAAATCAAGGCCTTTGCAGCAGCGCTAACGCCCCTGTGTCCGTCACGCCAAGGGATACTTGAGCATCGTCCCAGGATAAAGGGTTTGCATCGGTTTTCATTCAGACCTGCCTACTCCTCGATCGACTCATGTACGCGTATTTGAATGCTCTTACGCTCTCTCATGAATCATACATCGATAGTTAAATACTTAATAATCTAGATGACGAAAGACCCTATTGAACTGCTGCCTTCAGGGTACCCCTGAAGCGGGCCATCCGTGATTCTCACAACGGGCTCGGACTTGGATTTACCTTTTATTATTGTGGAACTCAGCATCCAGAGTAAACCATATTCACGGCGGATACCCGATGTGAGCGCAGGATGCCAGAGAACGACTTCATACCGACCTAATCAACGACGGTTATCTAGCGTTCGAGCGTATAACCACATGAATCGATCAGTGTATAATTCGCCGTTATGCTTTCAAAAATAATTTTGCCAATTGTCATCATTGCGATCAGCACCGCTGCTGCCGTATGGATGTTTATGCAGAAAGACCCGCCACAAACCATCGATAAAAAACCACCCTCGATGCTTGTGGATGTCATGCGTGTACATGCAACGAACGAAAAAATCACCGTGAAGGCACAGGGCAGTGTGACACCAAGAACCCAGACCACCCTGGTCTCTGAAGTGTCCGGATTGATAACCGAAGTTTCCGCCGCATTTGTCGCTGGCGGGTTCTTCAGCAAGGGGGACGTACTGGTTCGAATCGATGACCGTAATTATCGAGCAGAAGTCAAACGTGCTCAGGCCGCGGTTAGAGCGGCTGAAACAAATGTCACTCGCGAAACCGGACTGGCTGACTACGCCAGGGAAGACTGGGAACGAGCGCAATCAGTATTGCGGTCCAGTAAGGCCGCTACCGATCTGGCCATGCGTAAACCACAACAGGCTGAAGCCTTAGCAAGCCTTGAATTCGCAAAGGCAGATCTGGAAAAGCGTGAGGGTGACCTCGACCGTACCGTCATCAGAGCGCCTTATGATGGACTGGTTCGAGAAAAGCGAGCTGATATTGGTCAGTTCGTCAATTCAGGCTCTCCTCTGGCCGTCACGTTTTCGGTTGAAGTTGCCGAAATACGATTACCCCTGCCGGATAGCCAATTGCCTTACCTCAACCTGGATGAGCATGAACTGGTTCAGGGTCGAGGGCCCGGGGTTGTACTGTCGGCCAATATCGGGGGACAACTCAATACCTGGCAAGGGCGAATTATACGAACGGAAGGCGTATTCGATGAACGTAGTCGTGTTTTATATCTCGTCGCGCAGATTGATGATCCCTACAATCGGTACTCAAAGAAGTGGCAGCACTCTCTTCGCATGGGGACTTTTGTTGAAGCGGCTATCGAAGGTGAGCAATTGGACAACGTGATTCGACTACCACGTAAAGCTCTGCGCAGGGACAACAAAATATGGACAGTCTCTGACAACGATACATTACGACCTGTCACCGTCGAAATAGCCCACGCTGACGAGCAATCGGTCTTGATTCGGTCCGGTTTAGTATCAGGCCAGCTAATTTGCCTCACCGTGCCTGACAACCCTTTCCCCGGAACGCCGGTACGCTATCAGGAACTCGACAACACAATAGTGGGGATGGATCTTGGAAACGATTGATCCACAAACTAATCCAGCTCTTGATCCAGCTATTGATCCAGCTCTTGATCCGAACAAGGGCATTATTTCCTGGTTCGCCAGGAATCATGTAGCGGCAAATCTCTTGATGTATGTGATCATCCTGACTGGGATCTTCTCCGCGTCGACCATACGAACACAACTCATGCCGGATGTTCAACTGGACGTGATCAGCATCGATGTTCCTTTCCCAGGGGCTTCACCTGGCGAAGTGGAATCAGGTGTCGTTACTCGAATCGAAGAGGCTGTGCGAGACATTGAAGGCATTGCCGATATGCGTTCATTCTCTAATCCATCATCCGGCACAGTACGGTTAGACGTTGACCCCGGTTACGACGCATTGGCTATCCTTGACGAAGTGAAGATGGCGGTAGATAGAATTCCCAGCTTACCTGGGTCCATCGAAAAACCAGTAATCTATAGGAACCAGCCAAATCCGCGCGCGATCAACGTTCAGATCTATGGTGATCTGGATGAAGTCAGTATGAAAGGTCTGGTCTCTACGATTCAGGATGAAATTCTTTCTTTACCCAGCGTTACGAAAGCAGATATCCAGGGTGCACGACCTGATGAAATTAGTGTTGAACTAGAAGAGTCAAGGTTGCGTCAGTATGGGTTGAGCCTTGATGATGTAGCAAAAGCTATTCGTCGGTCATCTCTGGACCTACCAGCGGGTTCGATTAGATCTGATTCCGGCGACATCCTGCTTAGAGCGGAGGGTCAGGCCTATCGGAAAATAGACTTTGAAAAAATCGTACTCATTCATGAGTCAGATGGTACACGACTGACTCTGGGAGACGTCGCAAAGATCACCGATGGGTTCGTAGAAGTCGAGTTCTATTCGATATTCAACGGCAAACCCAGCATTGGTATTTCTGTTTCTGCAGTGGGAGATCAGAACCAGATAGATATCTCAAATGAAGTGACAGACTATGTGAAAAAGAGAAGCCAGACACTACCGGAAGGAATCTCTATCGAATCCTGGGGCAACAGTACCGCCTACCTTTCAGAATCCATCAGCATCATGGTTTCTAACATGACAATGGGTATTGTGTTGGTGCTGGTGATACTTGGCATATTCCTCAGGTTGCAATTAGCCTTTTGGGTGATGCTGGGTATGCCAATCGCGTTCCTGGGCGCATTCGCTCTGTTACCCTTGGTAGACGGTTCTCTCAATTTACTGAGCCTTTTCGGATTCATTCTGGTGCTGGGTATTGTCGTGGACGACGCCATCATCATTGGCGAGAGTGTACAGACCGCCAGCGAACGCGATGGCCACTCACTGGACAACGTTATTCGTGGCGCCAAGCGTGTAGCCATGCCAGCAACCTTTGGTGTGTTAACGACGGTGGTAACCTTTATCCCTTTGCTCACAGTGCCCGGCGGATTCGGCTCATTGCCGGCCGCCATCGGCTCTGTTGTGGTTCTGTGCCTGTTATTTTCAATCATTGAATCAAAGCTAATTCTTCCGGCACACCTGGCAAGCATGAAACCGTTGCCGGCCAACGACCATTCGCCATTGCGGCGATTCCAGAACAGGTTTGCTGATGGGCTGAAATATCTTGTTGAGCACAAATACCGGCCACTCCTGATCAAATCGATTAACGCGCGTTACACCACGCTCGCCGTGTTCATCAGCATGTTGATATTAGCCACCGGTTTCGTGATGGGCCCTTATATCAAAACGGTGTTCTTTCCAAGCATGTCTACTGATCACATTAGGGCGCAAGTGGAAATGGTCGATGGAACATCACCGGCACGAGTGGTGAAGGTTGTCGAACGGCTTAACGACTCGCTTGTTGAACTCAATGAGGAGCAACCCGAAGACGATAAGTTCCTAAAGAACACGGCCGCTTATGTTTTCAACACCAATGGTAATGTCTTCGCCGAGCTAAAGGCTGTCGATTCACTTTCACAGAGCCCGGAACAAATCGCGGCAAACTGGCGAGAACGAGTTGGTGAGCTCTCCGGCGTGAAAACAATTCAAATCAGCGGTGCACAAAAGTCTCATGGTTATAGCAAAGACATTAACTTCAAACTGATTTCACCGAATATCAAAGAACTGGAAGCTGCAGCAGAATTACTGCATCAACATCTAAGGTCCTACGACGGTGTGTACGATATTGAGAATTCCAACACCGGCAGCATTCCTGAAATAAACCTGAAGATTAAACCGTCGGCAGAGGCGCTTGGCTTAGCACTTACAGATCTTGCTGGCCAGGTGCGCGCCGCATTCTATGGTGTTGAAGCCCAAAGACTGCAGCGTGGCCGCGAGGAAGTGAAGGTCATGGTTCGTTATCCACGGGAAGAACGTGAATCAATGGGTAACCTTGAATCCATGTATATCAGGACCAGAGATGGTGACGAGGTCCCTTTCACCGCGGTTGCAGAACTGGAAACCAGAGTCTCGCCTTCTACCATCCGCCGAACATGGGGTAAGCGCGCGATTATTATCTCCGCTGATATCAATAAGACGATCACCCAACCCGGGAAGATAGTCGACGATGTGACATTAGGTGATTTCTCTGTGCAACTGGCTCAACAACACCCCGATGTGCGAATCGAGCTGGGTGGTGCAAGCCAGGAAGAAGACGAACTGATCCAACGTATGGTTCTGACCACCGCGCTTGCGTTATTTGGCATTTATGCCCTGATGGCCATCCCACTGAAATCGTATCTACAGCCCCTTATCATCATGGGTGTGATCCCATTCGGAATGATTGGCGCACTAATTGGGCACATTATCGTTGGCATCCCCTTTAGCGCACTCTCCGTCTACGGCATTATTGCCTTGGCCGGTGTGGTAGTGAATGACAGTATTATTCTTGTTGATTTCGTCAACAAGTCTGTTGCTGATGGGATGGATATTCTAGAGGCGGTTATTAAAGCAGGGACTGAGCGGTTCCGCGCCATTATGCTAACGTCTCTTACCACTTTCTTTGGCCTACTACCCATACTGACAGAATCAAGTCTGGCTGCTCAAATGGTTATTCCAATGGCCGTCTCACTGGGCTTTGGTATTTTGTTTGCGACAGTCATTACCCTTATTCTAATTCCATGCCTTTATGTGATGCTTAATGACATCAAGCTGACGCGGAATGCGCTGGTGAGCGGCGGTGCGAAATCCACTTTCAGCTAATGCTAGTCCCTATGCCTTTACTGAGTACCAGCCGCAGATCAGGAAGTGGTTACAGGTCTGGAACGATCGCCTAGAGACCATGCGACCGAAAGAGAATAGGAGTTGTAGCGCGCGTTTGATCCTGCTTGAACGACGAACTCTTCATCCGAGAGAATAGCTGTCGCAGCAATATTTTCTTTCTTCAAAAGTAGTTCAAATACCGTCTCGTCATGATTTTTCATTCGTTTTGCTATGTCTTCGCCCTCGCCAACATAAAGCAACGACTCTTCGTTTTCCTCTCCCAACAACAGGTAAATACCTGTAGACGAACTTTTTGATCGAGCTAGCGCATCTTTAAGCTTTGTCCTTGGCGTTACGAGAACATGGCCCGTCCAATTAAAGACCTCGGCAGTCAACATTCCGTCAGCTTTCCCATCAATGAAATACAGCTCCATCGATTTCGTTTTACTAAGTTCTCGTATCCGATTTTCTCTTAGAACTACTCTTTAATTTTACTTGTTTTTTCTGCGATTAGGGAATCAATCAGGGAAAACCGACGGTTTGGATTAGACCGAACACGGTAAGTCTTTAAAAAGATTGGTGGAGCTACGCGGGATCGAACCGCGGACCTCGTGACTGCCAGTCACGCGCTCTCCCAGCTGAGCTATAGCCCCACACGAAAGCTTTAGATCCCTCGGTGGCGGGATCCTTGGGTAACCAGAAGGCCACCTATCGAAGGATGCGAATACTAGCGGAAGAGCCAGACGCAAGCAAATGCAACTCTAGGTTCTCTATTAATGGCTGACTTTAAATGCGGTCGTCCAATCTGACAAACGCCCGCGGCGGAAACCCTGTCAGAAGTCGGAAAAGAAACCCAAGTTGATAAGCCTCCGTTATTTGGTTGAGTTCGGGGTTTTCTGTCACCGGCACAGCCAACACAGGTTTCGATTCACCTTGATACACCACAGTCGCACTGGGGTATTCCAGTAGGCTTTTGTGCCACTGCCTTGGCCAGTGATTAACCGCGACATAAAGCGCGCCGTTTAATTCATAAGGCGAGAGTACACGATCACGGACCTGCCCAGAGGTGTCTTGCATCGACAACAGTAAGGTGTCCTCCCCCTGGGGTTGAAGGTAGCCCAGTGAAGATTCGAACAAAAAGACAATACCGACATACGCCAGCACAACGAAAAGCGCAGCTTTAAGGGATTTCATTGATCACTCCTGTCTAAATATGAGCCCCGGAACCACCATCGACTTCCAGGGATACACCGTTCACGTATGCGGCGGCATTGGTGCACAAAAATGCTATCACTGCTGCAACTTCTTCCGATGTGCCGTATCGGCCAACGGGCACACTTTTCCCGTTGTTTTCAAGGATCTTATCCATGGTAGTATCGTTTGCCTCTGCAATTTCGGTTGCTGCCCTTTCCCACATCGCAGTGTGAATAAGCCCAGGCAGAATAGAATTCACCAGCACACCGTCAGCGCCATATTTACGGGACAAGGATTTACTAATCGAAATCATCGCGGCTTTAGTGGCACCATAATCAATTAGTGCCGCATTGGGATACTTTGCGGCACCACTTGCGACCATAACCACCCTGCCCCACTTTTGCTTCCTCATTTTCGGCAGCAGTCGCCGGGTGCAGCGAATAGCAGACAGAAGGTTTAGTTCGTGAAGCTCCTGCCATTCTTCGTCTGTCATGTAAAGAAAGTTACGGGAGGGCGAAGCACCAACATTGTTAACCAGGATGTCCGCACCGCCGCGCTCCTCAACAGTGTCAAGAAAAGTGGCCGTCGAGGCCTTATCGCCCATGTCCGCCGTTAATCCGGTGACCTTGTCCGAATAACCCGCGAGCTTGTCTACTGCATCCTGGCTCCTTGCACAGAAGACGACCTCTGCGCCCATGTCTGCCAGTTCCTTAACGACTGCTTCGCCGATACCAAGACTGGCTCCGGTTACAACCGCTCGTTTTCCAGATAAATCCAGGTCCATCATGTCGAATCTCCTGCTAGTTGCTTTTCCATTGCTCGCCATCATTCGGGGGTTTGACCCAGAGTGACGCCGGGGGTTCATATACTCTATCGGTGCCAGGCCGCTCAAGAAGCTCAGGGAAAAGGTAGGGGTTTAGTTGCGCACAGGCAAGCAGACTTTCGTCACAACAAAAGCCCATCCCCTTACTCATCAAGTTCCTGAAACATCGTAATGATGAACTGGCCGACGTTCTTGTTTCCATGGCATTCCTAGTGTGGGCACTCGACACGCAAACAAAGTTTTCTTTCTCCGGGATTTGGATATTCGCCGCGCCTGGAAGCAGGTGCCGCTTTACTTCTATCCAGTTTCGTTTCAGATCTGATACAACATTAGAACACTGTCCCGAGCCTCCCTGCGTCACTTCCACCGCCGCAATGCTGGCATTAGCACCTAAAAGTAACAGAACGATGAAGATAAGATATTTCATACAGTTAGTAGTGTGCCGCGTTTTAATCAAAAGATCAGCAGTGTAAACCAGTGTGCGGGTGACAGACAAAGCGGGATGAGGCGTCTTGCGACAGGAGATACGGTCATACTATGGCGACAAATCGGAGCTTACCATCACGACTATTGCCAACTGCGACGTTCCGCTGGTACAAATATTTAGCGCTACTACCGGCGTTGAAGTTGCCAATGCTACTGGTTACATGGTTTATTAGGCGCCTTTTAAAACAAGGTAGCATTCATGATTATCATTGCAGGAACCATTGACCTGGCAGACCCATCACAAATTGATGAGGCTATTGAAAAAGCCAAACCATTACAGCAGGCAACAAGGGATGATGAACCTGGTTGCCAGGCATATGTTTTCTCTAAAGATCCCTGCGTTGCGGGTCGCATCGCTGTGTACGAACTCTGGGATGACGAAGCATCCCTGGCCGCTCACTTCAAACACGATAATTACCTAAACATGGGTGGCCTTTTACAGGGGTTCGGGCTGGCCGGCGCGGACAACAACAAGTTTCGGTGTGATCACAAAGAACCTGTGTATGACGAGACCATGACTCCGCGAGCGGATTTCTTTACGCTGTAATAGCCACGTGCAGGTTTGGTATCACGGTAGCTTTTGAAGCCCTCGTGATACCAGTTCATGCCGACAGATCTTCCATTCGTTATCTACACGTCGCATGTCCGTGTGATATGTCGCCCATAGGGTGATGGTAGTTACGCTATCCCCTTTGGGATAATGCGTTGCCTGCACATCTGTACGGGTTTTAGCCAAATCCCCTGCGATGGTTGCATAAGTTGGGCTTAGCATATGCTGCGTAGCATCATATTTATCGATCGCTTCTTTCCACCAGGGATAAAACGTTTCCATGCCGTTCATCTCTACAGGGCCCATACCGACTACCTTCACATCTTCAACGAAGAGCGCCCGGTAACCGTCATAGTCTTTCTCATCAACGGTTGCTGCGTAACGCAGCATGACATCCTGTACTGCAATTCTGTCTTCAATATTATTGGTCATTGGGATTCCTCGGTTCCATTCCTCTTCTCTCACGCTCTTTTTTCATCCGAACAACATCTGAACTCAGCGGCGGGGTTTTTTCGTCATCACTAAGCAGACCTGCACGGTCTTTTGCAGACTTTTCTGCATCAAACGAGATCCATTTTTCCGGCACCACCTCAAGTATCGTTCGTAGTGGTGAATTCAACAGGTTGTAAAAATCGTCTTCGCCCTGTTTGCTATCGGGAGAAACCTTATTTGCAAGTGCGCGATAGAACCATTTTTTAGTTTCATCGTCATCATGGAAAGTACCCTTACCTTTCACTGTAACCGCGCCTCTTGGACATTTAGGGTCCTGCGAAGCAGCTCCACTCACCGTGACAGACACCCGGTTATCCCTTTTAATCGCCGCTGCTCGATGCCTATGGGACGAAAAAGTGATCCATATTTTATCGTCGCGCCAGACAAAGGAATGTACAACGCCAACAGGCCAGCCATCCTTAGTTGCCCACATCAGCACACATTCCGGCGCCCGGGTCATCAGTTCATGTTTTTGTTCTTCACTATGGCCGTAAATCGACACGACCTCATGATCATGTGCTGCCATTTTCATTCCTTTTTCGTTGTTACTTTGAAAGTATCGTGACGCCGCTGATACCAGGCGAGCCATAAACATGGGTGTACGCAACTTTAGGATCATCGGGAACCTGTCGTTCGCCCGCATCACCGCGAAGCTGAAGTACGTTCTCATAGACCTGGCGCAAACCAGAAGCACCAATAGGCTCACCGTTAGCCAGGCAGCCTCCGTCAGTATTCACCGGGAACCGACCGCCAATTTCCGTGTCACCATTGGCCAGCATTGCTTCCTGTTCGCCATGCTCACAGAATCCATTTTCTGCCATGTGCATGATCTCTGCACCTGTCTCGGTATCCTGCAGCTGTGCGACATCGATATCTTCCGGGCCAACACCCGCCATCTCGAATGCTGCCTTCGATGCATCCATGGTAGGTCCATCCCCTTGTTCGAGCGCTAGCGAAGGAGCGCTCACTTCAAAACTGCCAAACCTTCTGGAACGGATAACTGAAGCGTTCAGAAAAACAGGTGTTTTGGTGTATTTGTGGGCCATATCCGCGCGACAAAGAACCAGTGCAACACCACCTTCTCCTGGATTACAAAACATGTATTGCGTCAGCGGATACGACAACATGGGAGACTGCAGAATTTCATCCTCAGTCAGTGCCTTGCGACGCCAGGCCATTGGATTCTTCGAGCCATTCCTGAACGCCTTCGCGGCCACTCGAGCCAGTGAGTCATTGGTAATGTTGTGATTTTGCATGTACTGATTGATCTTCATCGCAAAGAACTGGGTGGTCATCGCCATACCACTACCGCCGTACCAGTTTCGGCCGCTAATCTCAGGGCCCGTGGGCGAAAATGCACCACGAGGATGCTTGTCGAACCCAATGGCAATGCCAAGATCATAGATGCCTGACTGGATAGTGTTGTAGGCGGAGAACAGCGCAGAGCCGCCTGTCGCACAACCATTGGTCACATTGATGAATTGAAGTCCCGTAAGGCCCAGCATGGAAACCATCCGATCAGGGTCACCTGCCGCCCTGCTGCCGCCAAATGCGAATTGCATGTCTTTCCATTCCACGCCCGCATTCGCTACTGCTCGTCGAACCGCAATAGCCCCCTGTTCCATACCGGTAACACCCTCATGACGTCCAAAGGCATGCATACCAATACCAACGATAGCCACATCAACCATTTGTATCTCCAATCATGTTTATTTAGATGCAGCCATTTCGGGCACTGCAGACCAAGACTAAACGGTAACATAAATAGTCTTTCTGCTATCATAATTTGCTTTATAAATATCTGGCCATACCATGCCCCATATCGGTCCAAACGTCACATTGGATGAACCCGCGTTCATTCACGAAACAGCGCAGATCCAAGGAAAAGTCTACATTGGTAAAGGTGTCAGCGTCTGGACCTATGCCGTTACCCGCAGCGAAGTACATGAAATCCGGATTGGCGCTCGCACCAATATTCAGGATTTTGTGATGATCCATGAAGGTTCAGGTTTCCCCACCATCGTCGGGCAAGATTGTTCGATCACTCACCACGCCACGCTTCACGGATGCGAAATTGGTGACCGGTGCCTGATTGGTATCAACGCGACTATCATGGACGGCGCAAAAATTGGCAACAACTCCATTGTCGCTGGACACGCCATTGTGTCCGAGGGCAGCGAGTTCCCTGAGAACTCAATCATCGGTGGCGTCCCTGCGAAGTTACTGGCAACAAGAGACAACAGTGAAGGCAACCTCTCAAACTCAAAGTTCTATCAATCGATAGCAGCCCGTTACGCCGACGGCAATGATCGACTGGACGACTGACCCCGAAGCTTCAACGGAACGAATCACAAAGGAACAACCATGAGACAGCTAGAACCCGGCATGATGCCATTCACACGACTAATGGGCGTGGAGGTGACATCCCAGGACAAAGACCGAATAGTCGGCAGAATCTCGGTCCGCGAAGACCTTTGCACCACTGGCAGGATCATGCACGGCGGTGCCGTCATGGCAATGGCCGACGCACTGGGCGCAATCGGGGCGTATCTCAACATTCCTGAAGGCGCAAAAGCGACCACCACTATCGAAAGCAAAACAAACTTTATGCGCGCCGCCCCGTTAAACTCCATCGTTACGGGTGAATGCACGCCCCTGCACGTAGGACGAAGAACCTCGGTATGGCAGACGACCTTGCGCAACGAAGAACATAAAACGATAGCCGTCGTTACTCAAACCCAGATGGTGCTCTAATGAAAAAGACCTACACAGAGTTTTCGACCCTCGGTGACCTGCTTGTCAAGGCAGCGCAACAATACGATGACAGTGACATGCTTATCTTTCCAGAAAGGCGCGTCACCTACACTCAAATGCACGACATGGCATACCGCAGGGCACGCGCACTAGTTGCCGCCGGGCTTCGGCCCGGTTGCCATGTTGGCATTCTGATGGCCAACTGCATCGAGTACGTGGAATACCTCATGGCTGTACAGCTGATCGGAGGGATGGCCGTACCAATCAACGCCCGGTACAAAGCATCAGAATTAGCCTATGTTCTTGAGAATGCAGACATTGACCTTGTCGTTACGCACGACCAGGTTTCCGAATACGCGAACTTTGCTCGTCTTATTCAGGAAGCGCTCGTTGAGAAACGTGGTCCAAGGCTGCAGCACCTCGTGATGATCGGTAAACCCACTGACGGGTTCGTGGACGACGCAGCGTTTCTGGAATCAGGTGAATCCGTGAGCATTGACCAGGTTGACGAATATCGCGTCGGTGTCAGCGTCAGACAACCGGCGATCATGATGTACACCTCAGGTACAACGGCAAACCCAAAGGGATGTCCACTCAACCATGAGGTGTTAGTAAGAAACGGCATCAACATGAACCGGTCCCGATATTTCCTGGAATCGAACGATCGCTTTTGGGCCCCGTTACCCTTGTTCCACATGGCTGCGATTTTACCCCTGATGTGTTGTATGGATGCTGGCGCCGCCCTGTTGTCGATGACATATTTTGAGCCCGGACTGTCCCTAAAGATGATGGAAGAAGAAAAGGTCACGGTAGCTTTCCCCTCCTTTCCAACCATCATGCAGGATCTTTTGAACCACCCTGATTTCGAGAAAACCGACCTGTCGAACCTGAGACGGCTGAACAACGTGGCGCCGCCTGACCTGCTTCAACGGTTCCAGGATGCGCTTCCACAGGCTGTTCAGACAGGAGCATATGGTTTAACAGAGGCTGGCGGAGTGATTGCATTCAACCACCCTGACGAGTCGCTTGAACAAAGGCTGCATACCTGCGGTAAACCTATGCCCGGCCTGCTAGCCAAAATAGTCGATCCGGATACGCTGGAAGAAAAACCCGCTGGAGAGCAGGGCGAGATTTTACTTAAGGGATATTCAGTTTTCGATGGCTACTACAAAGCGGCCGAAAAGAATCAAGAAGCCTTCGTAGACGGCTGGTTCCGAACCGGGGATCTGTGCGCGATCGATGCAGATGGTGGTATTGAATTCCACGGCAGGATCAAGGATATGTTGAAAGTCGGCGGCGAGAACGTCGCCGCTCTTGAAATTGAATCCTTCCTGTTGACCCATCCAAGTGTGATCATGGCTCAGGTAATTGGTGTACCCGATGACAGATTGTCTGAGGTCGCCTGCGCATACATCGAGTTACACGATGGCGAATCCATGACGGCCGAAGATTTGATCGCGTTTTGCAAAGGCAAGATTTCCAGTTTCAAGATTCCAAGACATGTACGATTCGTCAGCGAGTGGCCAATGTCTTCGACCAAAATACAGAAATTTGTATTGCATGAAAACTTCAGCGAGGCCGCAGGAACATAACCTCAGCGACCATCTTACGAAACCGGCAGACCAGGAAGGTTTTCCAGCCGACCGCAGAAACCCCGTTCCTTGTAACCGACGAACTCTGCGCCCGCCAGGTACAGGATAACCGCGCCCATGTGAAGAACTAAAAGTTAGCTGTACGCGAACCAGGCGCTGGTGGATCTTCTGGTGGACCCGCGAAACACTGGGCGATATTCATCCACAAGGTTGCAGGCTCACCGACAACGTCAAGGTTTACGTCAGCGATATTCCGCCCCTGGGTGACGACATGACAGAACTCGACAGCATCTCCTGTAACGCAATTCTTATCCGTAGGGTCATTGAATTCCCAGGTATCTCCTTCGGGACTGACGAGCCGCACATAAGGCGCAGGCCCGGGTATATCCTGTTTACGATTAGCAAAGGTCCAGCCGTAGGTTTTCACACCAATCACGACAATGTTTTTTAGTCGATTGGAGTTGGTTCGCGGCTTGCCAAACATATCAAAGATCTCCTGGCCATGTGACCAGCTTTCCATCTGGCGCGCAGTAGTGAACATCATGACGCCCATATCGGGGCCAAACCACGGAACCCGCCTTTTAGGGTCGCTGCCACCCAGCAACTCGCACATTTCGGAAAAATAGCTCCACCAGGTATCAAGTAGAACAGAACCCTCTTCAGTTGGGTTCATGGTGGCGCCTACGACTTTAGGGTCGGCTTTGGCGGCTGCAAACCCATCTGCGTCTTTCAGTGCGAGTACAGCCATCTTGTCGGAGCCATGAAGATGCTGGACCACCTGATTCACGGTCCAGTTTTTGAACGGTGTCATTCTGGACCAATCGGCTTCTCCAAGATCATCCAAAACCCGTTTGAGCTCTTCGCCCTCTTCCTTTAAATCAGCAGCCTGCTGAAACATTAAAACCTCGCTGGTCATGGTGCTTCCTATAACTCTTTATATTCCTTTTCGAGCCGCTTTACCTGCTTTTTAGAGACTCCACCAAGAACGCTCACGGCATGTCTTAATCTCGCTCGGCATATATCAGGCCCCAGAATAGCCATAGAGTCGAACAATGGTGGTGCAACCGGCTTGCCTGAGATGGCCACAAATATGGGCGCAAGCACATCCCTGAGTTTCAGTCCCAATGACTCCGCAAGATCAACAAACAACTGGTTTAGCGGATCGCGTTCCCACAGTATTTGTGCCTCAAGGCGCCACAGGGAAAACTGCAGTATTTTTTTAACGTCCTCTTCCTCAACATTTTTTACCTTGAGACTCTCTGGGCTAAGCTCAGGCATCCCCTCTGCAAAAAAACTGATCATGGGAGCCAATTGCGAAAAGACATCTACACGCTCCTTGACCAGGGGAATAATCTTGAGCAGATTGTCCCGATTAAGCGCCCATTCAGTGACGCGATCGGCAAATTGGCCGTCATCCAGCGTTTCCCTGAGCCAACGCCCGTTCAACCAGGATAGTTTGTCTACATCGAACACCGGAGCGCCCAGTGAAATACGGCTCAGGTCGAAGTTCTCGATCATCTCGTCAAGGCTAAACTTCTCTTCGCCATCCGGCATGCTCCAGCCCAGCATTCCCAGGTAATTCAATAATGCTTCTGGCAGAAACCCCATGGCCTTGTAATAACCAATACTGGTCGGGTTTTTCCGTTTGCTGAGCTTGCTCTTATCAGGATTACGTAACAGCGGCATATGAACCAGCTTTGGCATGGGCCAACCCAGGTATTCATAAAGCAGAATGTGTTTAGGGGCAGAGCTAATCCACTCTTCACCCCGGATAATATCCGTGATTTCCATCAGGTGATCATCCACAACGACAGCCAGGTGATAGGTCGGGTTACCATCGGCCTTGAGCAGAACCTGCATATCAACCTGGCTCCAGGCAATCTCTATATCGCCCCGAAGCTCGTCCTTGACGGTACACACACCCTCTTCCGGGATCTTCATCCGAACGACACAAGCTTCACCGGCAGCCATTAGCGCAGCGGCATCATCGGTTGAAATATTGATGCAGTGCCCATCGTAGCGGGTAGTTTCGCCTGCTTTCATCTGACTCGCTCGAACTTCAGCCAGGCGTTCACGAGTACAAAAACAACGAAATGCATGCCCATCAGCGATTAATCGCTCGGCATATTGGCCATAAATATCGGACCGTTCACTTTGCCGATAAGGCCCATGAGGTCCTTCGACATCCGGCCCCTCATCCCAGTCCAGTCCCAACCAGCGAAGCGAATCAAGGATCGTCGCCTCTGACTCAGGCGTACTCCGCTCGGCATCCGTATCTTCAATCCGCAGGATGAACTCACCTCCGGTTTTCTTGGCGTAGCAATAACTGAACAATGCCATATAGGCAGTGCCGACGTGTGGGTCTCCAGTTGGAGATGGAGCAACTCGAGTTCTGGCTTTCATTTGTCTGCTTTAAAATTCATGAGGTGGCACTGCCTGTAAAACGGCACTGATGTTACACTATCGCTCCTCAAAGATTAATCTCGACCCGTCCGTTGCAACCGTACTTTATCTACAAGACACTTAAACATGCTGCCTAAACATGATTCGTAAATTATGTGTTGCCCCCATGATGGGTTGCACAGACAGACACTGCAGATTTTTGTTTCGTCTGCTCTCGCCTAACACCATGTTATACAGCGAGATGCTGGCCACCGGCGCGCTGATCTATGGCGATTATCAGAAGTTTCTCGAACACGCCGAAGACGCCGCCTCGGCTTTCCAACTCGGTGGTAGTGATCCTAACCAACTCGCGCAAGCCGCAAAGCTGGTCGAGAGCGCCGGATACCAGGAAGTGAACCTTAACTGTGGATGCCCGAGTGATCGCGTCCAGCAGGGTGGCATAGGCGCCTGCCTGATGGCTGAGCCCCGACTGGTCGCACAATGTTATGAAGCCATGGCCGACGCAGTATCTATCCCTGTTACTATCAAAACTCGGATCGGAATCGACCACCATGACGACTACTCTCATTTTAAGGCGTTCATCAGCGAGAGTTACGACTCGGGCTGCAGAAATTTCCAGATTCACGCTCGAAAGGCGATCCTGCAGGGCCTGAGTCCAAAGGAAAACCGCGAAATCCCACCCCTGAATTACGATTTTGTTCGCCAAATCCAGAAAGACTTCCCCGATGCCGAGTTTGTGATCAACGGTGGAATCACGACGGCTCGCCAGGTACAGGACCTGCTGGTGGAGTTCCCGGGTGTCATGCTCGGTAGAGCCCCGTATAGCAACCCCTACCTGTTGGTTGAGCTAGAGCAGCAGGTTTTCGGTACCACAGCGGTTACCCGAGCGGCTGTGTATCGCCAGTATCGAGCCTATATGGCGGAACAAATGCACGCAGGGGTTCACCTCAAGCATATGGCGAAGCACCTCCTTGGGCTATATGCCGGCCTGCCCGGCGCTCGAGCTTTCAGACGCCACCTTTCCACCCACATGCACAAAGACAGTGCAGACTTATCGGTTGTCGACGAAGCCGTAAAGTTTGTGGCCACAGAAACCTGCTCATCCCGGGGTCCAAATAATGATTGATAACCTTTTCGAGCTATTTAAGAAACTGATTGACGTCCCAGATGATGAACCGCAGGACGACAACGCCATTGTCCTTGCTGCTGTATCCTTAATGCTCGAAGTCGCGCGATCCGATTCCGACGGTGAACAGGTGGAACATGCTGTCATCCGAAACATTCTGACCAGTGAATTTAAAGTGGAAAGTGGGCTGATTGACAGCCTGCTTGAGGCGGGCGTAGAAAAAGTCGAGGATGCCATAGACCTTTTTCAGTTCACCCAACTAATCAACCAACACTATAGCCACGAGCAAAAAGAAGGCCTGGTACATGCTATGTGGCGTGTCGCGCTGGCTGATGGCAAGGTGCAGGCAATCGAAGACCACATTATCCGCAGAGTCGCCGGGTTAATTTATGTGGCACATAGTGATTTTATTCGGCTCAAGCTGAAAGCGCGGGATAGCTAATTTTGAATCAGGTTCCGGTGGCTCTCGTCGGTCGCCCTGTCTTACCTCCAGAACGTTCGTGTTCTTTCTCATTCTCGAGCGCTTCGACCAGATCCTGGAACTTGTCGAAATTCTGATCTGCCAAGGCCATCAGTGTTTTATGGGCATCCAGCACCTGGTCGCGCAGGACTTCTTCACTGGTGATTTCCCTCGGAAGCTCCTGCAAACCGGAGGCTTCAGCCACCACATCATCGCTGGTAACAACGCAGACCTGTTCCATTGCCATACTGCTCAAAATCCGGGTGATATCTTCACGGGGCGAGACAATACTGGCCCGCGAATCAAAATACTCGCGGGTGCAGATTCCGATTTTGGCGATCAAGCCAAGCGCGGTACTGTCAATCGTTTCGGTTTCCGAGAGATCGATGATCATTGATTGAAAATGATCACAGGATTCGAGCTTCGCCAGGAAGGTCGAAATCGTTGGCCCAAGGGTTAGCCTCACCTCGCCGATAAACTTCAGGACGTGAACACCATCTTGCTCTGCAAACAAAATTTTACCCATATCTCTCTATCCCGACCGCCCAGAACTCGCTACCGTGAAAACCGCTATATCATCCGGGATAGCGCTAGCGCTAAGGACCCCCAGATCGTCGACCAATCCATCTACCATTCCACTCAGGTCCTCCCCGAGTTGCTGGCATTTTACCACCGAAAGCAGGTGTTCTTCTTTAGCCTCCAGTGTCCTTTGAGGCAGAATTTCAAACACTCCGTCGGAAAACATCACGATCGAATAGTTTTCCGGTAAATCCACATGGTGAACCTGGTACAAGGGCTCTCTATATAATCCGAGTGGCTGACCACCAATTTCGAGGAAGTTGGCACCCTGATCAAAGCACAGGATAGTACCCGGGAAATGTGCAGCGTTGCTGTATTCAAGAGAACTATTTTCTTGGTCGATGATGCCGAAAAACATCGTGACATGCTGTTCCAGTTTCCACTGCATAAGTTCAGAGTTCATCCAGCCAAGAATCTCCGCAGTGGATAGAAACCGGCGAAACTCATCCAGCAATCTCCGCGACAGGCTTTTCAGCAAAACAGTAATGAACGCGCTGGAAGCACCATGGCCAGACACATCGGCGATATAAAAAGCGACTCTTCCGTCAAACAGCTCAAAATAGTCAATGAAATCACCGCTCATAATGAGAGAGGGGTAGAGTTGGTGGTTGAAAGTGATGCCGCGAATGGACGTTGGCGAATCAGGCAACATGGCCTGTTGTACCCGAAAACCAGATCGCTGGTCCCGCTCTAGCCGTCGGAACATTGAGGTGGACTCTTCAGATGCCGCGGCGGCTGCAGCGTTGGTACGACACTCCAGGTTGTGCATAACAACATGGGCCAGCAGCTCTTTCTCTGCGCCTACATAGTAGATGTAATCAGAGGCACCGGCCTGAAGGTGCTCACCCATTGCCTCTTCCACGATATTGGTCGCGACGATGACAATAGTGACAAGCGGAAACTGTCGGTGGATTTTGTCAATCAGCGAAAGTGAAGAATGCCCGGGCTCGTTGGTGAGCAGGATGAGATCAGGAAGAGTGGAACGAATAACAGGTAAGGCGTTTGGATAATCGACAATAGTTACAGCGTTACGGCCTCCCTCCACGAGTCGAAGCCTCATTTCCTCGGCTTCCGCAGACCCCGAGATGATCAGCAACTGATGTTTATCGTCGCTCACAACACACTTTCAATAATTCAGGCAATGCCCCCTCCTACGTCCCAACTTGCAGGAATAGGCGTTAATTTTACCCCTAAACCCTATAATTACAACTGTTTAGAAGCCATTCCTTTTGTAGTAAATGACTAAAAGCGTCTATCACCTTGTTGGCTATAATCTTTAGAAATTACTGCCCTCAGGAAACATCGCCTTCAGGAAACATACGCCTTCAGAACTCATCACCAAACGGATCATCCACCTGGCCATCCTTCTCAAGAAATTCACGACGTTGCAAGTAGGCATCTCGATAAAAGATATATTTGTCACCAAACACTACGCCATCAACAGCTAACAGCTTGGCGCGTACACCCAGCAACCTGAACGTCGCCAGACTATTGCGGTGTGCCACAGGATAGTAATAACGCAGTGGATCCATCCTGTGATTACCCAGGCGGCCAAAGATATCCCGAGTATCGCTCGGTCCCACTCCAGGAATAACAATATAGGGGCCTCGCGGCACACCCCACACGGCCAGGGTTTGTGAAAAGTCCTCATCATGGTCGACAAGCCCCATTCGACTTGCCGGGTCAAACAGCCCACCAATCCCAATACTTGAGTTGACCAGCACTCTCCCGAGATCACTTAGCGCCTGTTTCGGCTTGCCTTGCAAAGCATTGTTGATGATGTCGCCGACATCTGAGAGGTTGCCAAAGAAATTGCGAACAGAGTGCCTGACGGACCTGGGTAATGCTTTCTTATAGGCTTTGGCTGCAGGCCTGATCAGCTTCGTGTCTACAAAGTCATTAAAGCCATGGACCTTGCGATTAATCGTCTCGAACCGGTCTTCGCTAGCCGTCGTCACGCCCGAAAAGACCAATGCCAGCAACATCATCATCAGCCTCACCTGCGCTTCCCCATCACTGATTCCCATTGTTTGGTTAAACGTTTCTCTGATACCGGCATGGTAGTACCGATAGACTGTGCAAACAAAGAGATTCGATACTCCTCAAGCATCCATCGGAATTTCTCGAGTTTTTCCCTGGATTCTTCATCTGCCTGTTCATATCTGGACCACCACTGCCCGACTGCCTGGACCCCTGCTGAATCATTTTCGATATTGCCACCCAGTTTCTCCAGCCTAAGGGCAATCCCTCGAAAGTATCTTGGATACTGGCGCAACCAGTCAAAAGGAATGCCAAAGGGGAAGCCAGCGGGTATCAGGTTATCCAACTGCCTGCGAACATCGTCCGCAGTGATCCGTAAGGACATTGTCTTGAGCTGATCTTCTATTGCCAGCGCCTGCTGCAATGATTGGGCTACAACTTTCGCGATTCGTTCCAGATGACCAAATAGCTCAGTTTTCTTGAGTAAGCGCTCGTCGAAACCCAGGCGGGAACTGACAGGCGACATTGATTCAACAAAGGTAATCGAAAATGCCGCCTTGACGATATTCTCCGCTAGTTCCGCGCGACTTCCCCGGGTCGCAAAGTACAGCGAAAACTGATCAAAACCCGGAATGTTTTTGCCCAGATACTTTCTCTGGTCCTTTAACTGGAACATGACCAGGCGCAACAATCCCGCAGCCGATAAGCTCAAAGCTTTCCACTCGGTCTCTACCAACCTCACCGACACGCTATCAAGATCATCACATAGTGCAGGGTACATGGTGACGGCAACGCCACCTTCCCTGATCTGGATAGACTGCGGCAGCTCGTCAAAAACCCAATCTGTCAGCCCTTCAACTTCGAGAGGATGTTGCTGCCGGTCCTTAAGACGACTGCTCACTTTGTCCTCGAGTTGCTCTACCAATTGATCGAAATCCCGACCGCTCGCGACCAGTTTTCCCCTGTCGTCGACAACCCGAATATTCAAGGCAAGATGTCGCTCGAGGTTCGATTCCCTGAAATCCGCTGGATCAACGCGCGTCCCGGACAGACGGAACAACCGATCCGCAAGCGCCTCAACCAGGGGTTTGCCCTCATAATCGAAGTTTTCAAGAACCCGACTGACATAGTCAGGCGCAGGAACAAAATTCTTCCGCACTGACTTTGGCAAGGATCGAATAAGTGCGAGACACTTTTCCTCGAGCAAGCCCGGCACTATCCAGTCAAACTGGGCTCTGGGTATCTGGCCCAGCAATACCAGGGGAACGTCCACACTCACGCCATCATCACGGTTCCCGGGCTCGAATTTATAGTTCAGCGGTAGACTGGCACCACCAACGTCCAGCCTGTTTGGATAAAGCGTCTCTGAGAGTTCTGCTTCCCGGCGCATCAACTCATCCCGGGTAAGTTCCATTGCCTTGGCATTCTTTGGAGAATCGTTAACAAAGTTACGCAGGTCCAGTTCGCTACAGACTTCTTTAGGGAGAACATGTTCATAAAAATCAAACAAGGCCCTGGACTCAACCAGAATGTCCCGTTTCCTTGCCTTCGATTCGAGTTGCTCGATGTCACGAATCAGACGACGGTTATTCTGGAAGAACTGCAATCGCGAGCGTAGCTCCCCCTGCACCAACGCTTTTTCGATAAAGAGCTCCCGGGCATTGCCCAAATCGACTGAACCAAAATCGACTTTCCTATCGGCTACAATCACTACGCCGTACAGCGTAACTTCCTCGCGAATCATCACCAGCCCATGTTCGGCATCAAACACCGGATCATGGTGCGTACGAACCACCAGGTGCCCTGCAAGGGGTTCAATCCAACGGCTCTCAATTTCTGCAACTGTTCTGGCGAATAGGCGGGATGTTTCAACCAGCTCTGAAGACAGTATCCATTTGGGTTTTCTCGCAAACTGTGAAGAACCGGGAAAAATGAACTGTCTTCGATTCCGTGCCCCCTGGTAATCATGATCACCGGCCTTGACTGCGGTGTGACCAAGCAATCCGGTTAGCAAAGCCCGGTGAACGCTACCGTAATCTGCTTCTTTCTTTATCTCCCTGAAACCTTGCTCCTTACAAATCAACAGCAGTTGCCGATGCATCTCACGCCATTCCCGCATTCGCATATACGACAGAAAGTTCTGTTTACAATATTTGCGTAACTGACTCTGGCCTAAAGCCTGGCGTTTTTCCTCGAAATCACGCCACAGCGATACGAATGCAAGAAAATCAGAACGCTCGTCCCAGTTTTGCTTGTGAACCTCATCAGCAGCCTGCTGGTGATCAAACGGTCGCTCCCGGGGATCCTGGATGGTCAGGGCACTCGTAATAATGAGCATCTCAGCAAGACTACCCATCTGATCTGCCGCGACCAGCATTCGAGCAAACCGAAGGTCAACCGGGAATCTCGCCAGCTGCTTACCCAATCGCGATATGCGGCGCGCCTTATCAACTGCGCCCAGCTCAAAAAGTAGCGCGAAACCATCGTTGATTTGTTTAGGGTTGGGTTGTTCAAGGAACGGGAACCTATCGATCTCACCTAATCTCAATTGCAGCATCTGGAGAATGACGGACGCTAGATTGGTCCGGAGTATTTCGGGTTCTGTGAACTCCTGCCGGGCCAAAAAATCATCTTCCGAATATAGCCTGAAACAGACACCTTCACTCACCCGCCCACAACGACCCTTTCGCTGGTTGGCACTCGCCTGGGACACCGCTTCAATCGGCAACTGCTGCACCTTGGAACGAAAGCTATAACGCGAAATTCTGGCTACACCCGGATCAATCACATATTTAACCCCAGGTACTGTCAGCGATGTTTCCGCAACATTGGTCGCCAGGATGATCCGTCTGTTTTTATGCTCTTCAAATACGCGATTCTGATCGTTAATACTGAGTCTTGAATAAAGTGGCAGGACTTCAAACCCGGCAGAGCCTTTTCGTTTAATCTCTCTCGCCGTCTCGCGTATCTCTCTTTCGCCGGGAAGAAAGATCAGTACGTCTCCGTTTGGCATGGAGTCGATCTCTGCCAACGTATTAATTATGGCGCGAGTAGCCAGGTCATCCTGATCGTCGCTTAAAGTATCCTCTAAAGGCCGATATTGAACATCGACCGGGAAGGTTCGACCGCTGACCTCAAATACAGGCGCATCATTAAAGTGTCTCGAGAACCGATCAACATCAATCGTCGCTGATGTGATGACTAATCTCAGATCGGGTCTTTTCGGTAGAATCTGTTTTAGGTACCCCAACAGGAAATCAATATTGAGGCTTCTCTCATGGGCTTCATCAATGATGATCGTGTCATAACGTTCGAGGAATCGATCATTTTGTGTTTCTGCCAGCAACACCCCATCAGTCATCACCTTGATCAAGGTCGAGGGCTTGCTCAGATCCTGGAACCTGACCTGAAAGCCCACCTCGTCACCAACGCTGACACTGAGCTCTTCAGCCAAACGGTGAGCGATGGTGCGAGCGGCGACGCGCCTGGGTTGGGTGTGGCCGATCAGTCCGAATACGCCCCTGCCTGCTTCCAGGCAAATCTTGGGTAACTGTGTTGTCTTTCCAGAACCGGTTTCGCCCGCAACAATGACGACCTGGTTTTCCTGGATAGCTTTGATGAGCTCAGGGGCACAGCGGGATACAGGAAGCGCCTCTGGATATGAAATCTGCGGCATCTTACCCAGACGTTCCGCGACCAGTTGCCTGGATCGCTCAATCGCCCCTTCGAGCTTGCCTCGCTCTTTCTTTTTTTTGATTTCGCGGCGCATTCGAAAACGGTCGGCGAGCATACACTCACCAATCTGATCTTCGAGTTCTTTGTAGGATAGGCCGGGCATGCGATAAATGGGGTCAGAGTAAAAAATCATCCCGATCAGTAGTGAGAATCGCAATGCTAGTGAATATTCTATATCAACGCATTGTTAAACTACGCTGGTGATGGAATTTTTACTCTGATCCCGTGTCTCGAACCCGAATCCCTGGTCCAGGGCTTACTTCGTCAGGCTGTTCATGCCCTGCTCAATACCGGAGATCGTCAGCGGGTACATCTGGTCTTCAACCAGCTTCTGGGTCAACGCTACAGAAGTCGAGTATTCCCAAGTATCCTGGGGTGTTGGGTTGATCCAGATAACTTTTGCGAAGGTATCCAGCACCCTCTGCATCCAGATAGCACCTGCCTCTTCATTCCAGTGTTCGACTGAGCCACCAGCATGGGTAATTTCATAAGGTGCCATAGTGGCATCCCCCACAAAGATGACTTTGTAGTCATGAGTATACTTGTGAAGAATATCAAAAGTGTCTATTCGCTCGCTCATGCGGCGATTGTTTTGCTTCCACAAACCGTCATATATAAAGTTGTGGAAGTAGTAGGTCTCAAGATGCTTGAACTCGGAACGTGCAGCAGAAAACAGCTCTTCACAGACCTTTACGTGAGCATCCATGGAGCCGCCGTTATCCAAAATCAGCAGCACCTTCACCGTATTTCGTCGCTCTGGACGCATAATGATGTCAAGCATACCGCCATTTTTGGCAGTCTTGTCGATGGTATTGTTGATATCAAACTCGTCGTCGGCACCTTGCCTGGCAAGTTTTCTCAAACGCCGAAGAGAGATCTTCATGCCACGAGTACCCAGCTCTACATTATCGTCATAGGCCTTATAGTCACGTTTGTCCCAGGTCTTCTTGCCACGACGTTTTTTACCTTTCCTGTCGTTACCTTCCTCCCCACGACCGTTTTCGCCCTTTCCTTCCTTGTCTTTTTCCTTACCTTCACCCTTAGCTGCTTCTTCTACTTCTTTTTTAAAAGCTTCGATCAGCTTTTCAAGCCCACCCAGTGATTTGATTTTTTCGAGCTCTTCAGGTGTTAGGCTCTTCTCAAACTCCCGTCGAAGATATTCGTCGGGAATCAGGGAATTAAGCAGACTGGACAGGTCATCAAGCCCCTTAAAGTAGGAACTAAACGCACGATCAAACTTGTCATAGTGACGCTCATCCTTCACCAGCGCCATACGGCTCAGATAGTAGAACTCGTCAATATCGGCGTAAACCAATCTCGCCTTGAGCACATCAAGCAAGTGCAGCAGTTCCGTGATGGAAACCGGAATACGCGCCTTTTTGAGTGTGAAAAAAAAGTTGATCAGCATCGGTGACTGTTACCTTTTGAAATTTGCGTTAGGAATGGCGTACTTACTTAGCGCCAGCACCACCGCCCTGTCTTCGATTCATGAAAGCGAGTCTCTCGAGTAATTGTACATCCTGTTCGTTTTTCACCAAAGCGCCGTAGAGTGGCGGAATCGCTTTCGAGGTATCACGGTTGGTCAAAATTTCATCAGGGATATCATCAGCCATCAGCAATTTCAACCAGTCAATAAGCTCGGAAGTCGAAGGCTTCTTCTTCAGGCCGGGCACTTTCCTGACATCAAAGAAAATTTCCATCGCTTCCTTCACAAGATCCTGTTTAATCTTTGGATGATGAACATCAACGATACGCTTCATGGTGTCCCTATCCGGGAACTGGATGTAATGGAAGAAACAACGACGCAGGAACGCATCCGGTAGTTCTTTTTCATTATTACTGGTGATGATCACCACGGGTCGCTGGATAGCCTTGACTGTTTCGCCGGTTTCATAAACGTGGAATTCCATGCGATCAAGTTCAAGCAACAGGTCATTAGGAAATTCGATGTCCGCCTTGTCAATCTCGTCAATCAGCAGAACCACCTTTTTTTCTGCCGTGAAGGCTTCCCACATCTTGCCTTTTTCAATGTAGTTATTGATGTCGTGTACACGATCGTCGCCTAGTTGCGAATCACGCAATCGCGATACCGCATCATATTCGTACAAGCCCTGCTGGGCTTTGGTCGTCGATTTGATATGCCAGGAAATCAATTCCATACCAAGTGAACTGGCTATTTCCTCGGCGAGCATCGTTTTACCGGTGCCGGGCTCACCCTTGATAAGAAGCGGCCGTTCTAGTTCAACTGCGGCGTTGACCGCCATCTGCAATTCTTCTGTGGCGATATAAGTAGATGTGCTTGAAAATTTCATTAATGGCGACTTCCCAACATAAAAGTCCGGCAATATAACGTCTGGCTATTAATTATGCCAGCCGATTCCATCCGGCGAATAAGGTCTTCTCAACCCTCCTGATGGTTGCTTGCCCCAAGGAAACGCCGCCCAATCAGCGTTGCCAGCATTACAGCGGTCGCCAGCAGCAACGCGAGAGACCCTGCAAGTCCATTATCCGAGGTACCCAGCAACACGTCTATAAGGACCACCACCATCGCGGGTGCCAGATGCTCATGTCCTTCACCGGTAAACCAGGGTGTATAGATCACCACCAGCGAGATACCACGCAACAATTCCCGCCAGCCTCGATGTGCGACGTGCTTCGTTAGCTTCCACCAGAACAGGCTAAATATGAGGCCGCTACCGATATAGACCGCCCACGCGAGGAAATACTGATAATGGCCGATAAACTCATTCACTCTTTTTCACCCTGGTCCTGCTTCACCCAGGTAATAATGTGATCTTCCATAGCATCAGAATGGACGTACAACTCCGAGACGCACTTCTCTTTAACTGAAATTCCAGCCTCGTGAACTGTCTCTGGTGAACCCGAAACGAGGGGATGCCACCATTCCAGGTCCTTGCCTTCAGCGACCAGCCGATATGCACAGGTAGTTGGTAGCCATCCGTAGTCGAGCGCACCGACGGGAGTCAACTGGATGCAATCCGGCACAAGTATTGTCCTCTCCTCGTATCGGGTACAGGCACATTTGTCTTCATTCAGGTACTGACACACTACTGACGTGTAGTGAACCTCTTCGGATTCTTCATCCTCAAGCTTGTGCAGGCAACAGCGAGCGCAGCCATCACAGAGGGATTCCCATTCTTGGGCTGACATGTCAAAGATGGACTTCTCTTTCCAGAATTCAGCCACGTTGGTGATGCTCTGCAGGAGGCAACTGCAGGTGATAGCCGTGCTCTTTCAGGTTAGCCATGACAACCACAGGATCTTCTTTAGCCAGGCTTCTTTCTTCCGTCAGCTCAAGACTCAACGCGATTTCCACTTGTCCTAACTGCTGCCGAAGCGCCTCTGGAATATGTTCAACACCCTGGTCCGCCAGCACATATAAATAATAGTTTTCCTTATTGACGCTCTTATAGACATCACAGGCAATCTTCATGAACCGGGTTCCGACAGCTCAGCCAGCAAAGCCTCACCTATAACAGACTCTCTCCAACCACCTAGTTCACCCGGCAAATGATACTGGCCCTGTGCATCTTCCGATCGAATAAGCTTTTCAAGGTGCCTGCGTTTTGTCAGCAGCTCCGGGGCCACCGAGAGACTCAAGGCGCGTTCTTCAACCACCTGCTTCAACCGTTTGAGTTTTTTGTTGTTAATTGGCGCATCGGTTCGAACAAAGATTTCAGGACAATCCGCCTCAGACACCAGTTTCGCTTCAGCTTGAATAACCTGGATCTGGTCGCCGTATTTCCTAACCTGTCGTGACGTCATGCCTGCTCCGCTCTGAAACCCCTGCATGCTAGTGATTTCTTCCTTCACGATTAAGATCAGGGACTTCTGGTCCACGACCCGATTCCGGGGAACGTCTTCTTTTCGTGCAGTGATTTCGCGCCAGGAACACAAAGCCTTCAGCAGGTTTAATTGCATTCGGTTCAATTGCCACAAGCCTTTAAATTTTTTATAACTGTCTTCCGGCGCTGCAACCGTCGGAATACCCTGTCCGAGCCCCAGCGACTCTGCTTCGACCCAACCAAGCTTTGGTCCACCTTCCAGCGCTTCAAGCTGGACCTTATAGACCTCGAGCAAATGAATGACATCGAGTGCAGCATAATCCAGCTGACTGGTGGTCAGCGGCCTTGCCAGCCAGTCTGACCGGGTCTGATCTTTCGACAGACTGATATCCAGGTAATGTGCAACCAATGCCTGATACCCCACTGAAAAACCAACGCCCAAAGCCGCACTTGCGATTTGCGTGTCATAGACCGGCGAGGGGACCAGACCCAAAGCATACTGGAACACTTCCATATCTTCCGAACAGGCGTGTAGCACCTTGAGCAGCGAACGCTCCTCCATAACAGCTTTGAGCGGCTCGATACTCGAAACACTTAACGGATCAATCAGGAAACAGTCTGCACCAGTGTATATCTGGATTAGCCCGACTATCGGGTAATAGGTGTTGAATCTGGCGAACTCCGTATCGAGTGCGATGACAGATACTTCGAGACACGCTTCCACAACTTCCTGAAGTTGTTCATCCGTGTCGATATAGCGATACTCTGGTGCCACTTCTTGATTCCTTTTTTAGATACTTTTCCTGCCTTCAAAAGCGTGAGACAGCGTGCCTCCATCGACGTACTCAAGTTCACCGCCAAGCGGGATACCCTGTGCAAGACGACTGATCGTTATATTCAGCGGTTTTAATGCTTCAGCGATGTAATGGGCAGTAGCTTCCCCTTCAACGGTGGATGACACTGCCAGGATAATTTCCTGGATACCTGACTCACACCGCCTGATCAGGTGATCAATACCAATTTCCTCAGGCCCCCGCCCATCTATTGGTGAGAGAGTCCCCATCAGCACAAAGTACTGGCCGCGGTAACTGAGGGATTGCTCTATGGCGATCACGTCGGTTGGCGCTTCGACAACGCATATTATGGTGGATCCCCTATTTCCATCACTGCAAATTTCACACAACTCGGCTTCGCTCAGGTTTCTGCAGGATTTGCAGTGACCGATCTTCTCTATCGCTTCGCTGAGAATCCGCGCGAGGTGGCGACCACCTTCCCGATCCCGCTCTAACAGGTGCAGCAACATTCGCTGCGCGCTTTTTGGCCCTACGCCCGGTAAACACCGAAATGCGTCAATGACCTGTTCGATTAGTGTCTGTTCTTTCATTTTAAGAGAATGGCAACTTGAATCCAGGTGGCAGAGGAATACCGGCCGTCAATTCAGACATTTTGTCTTGCTGGTTCTTCTCTGCACGGCGAACTGCATCATTCATGGCCGCGGCGATCAGGTCTTCCAGGACATCCTTGGCCTCACCCAGCAGGCTACTATCGATATTAACCTTCCGTACATCGTGCCTTCCCGTCATGGTAATCTTTACCAGACCAGCGCCTGACTCGCCAGTCACCTCCGTCTTCGCAACGTCTTCTTGCAGTTTCTGAACTCGTTCCTGCATTTGTTGGGCCTGTTTCATCAAGTCACCCAGCCCCTCACCTAACGCCATCGTTGTTACTCCCAGATCTTAATAAATAGATCTTAATAAATCGTTGCTGATTAAAATTAGTTGCCGAGCGGCGCAATACTCTTAGGATCCAGCTTGCCGTTGAAACTTTCTATTAACTGCTGGACGTGCTGGTCACCCTGAATGTCAGCAACTGCCTGGGCGAGACTCTGCTGTTTCTCACGCTCTGCACCCTGAGCAGGCGTTTCCACGCTGGGCGCACCGACCTCGATCGATACTTTTATTTCCTGTCCATACAGTCGGCCCAGGGCCTCTGCAATGCGACTCTCATAGGTTTTATTCCAGAGACTGGCATGATTTTCACTAAGCTTTAGAACACATTGGTGATCATTTGCACTATAGAGCTCGCAATTCGCTGCCAGAGAGGCTGCAACCCCCGAGAGTGAGAGCGCTTCAAGTATCTCAGCCCAATTCGCCGGGGAAAATTCCGGAGCGGGCTCCTGGGCGCGCTGAGGCTCTTGATCTCGCTGAGGCTCTTGATCTCGCTGAGGCTCTTCATTTCGCTGAGGCTCTTGATCTCGCTGAGGCTCTTGATCTCGCTGAGGCTCTTGATCTCGCTGAGGCTCTTGATCTCGCTGAGGCTCTTCGTTTCGCTGAGGCTCCTGTTTAGTTTCAGATTTGGTGACTTGCTCAGGGATCGATTCTACCACGCGCTTCTCTGATCGATCCTTTTCGACAGGATCGTTTTTCACGATCTCGCTAACGACTTTTAGTGGTGGCGCAGACTGCCTGGTTTTTGATTGAGGAAGCGCCGGCGAAGTCGCCATAGATGTAGCTGAAGCTGAAGCTGAAGCTGATGCTGATGCAGATATCGATGGAGAAGGCACCGGCGCCGCTGCTTTCGGTACTGCGCTATCACCACTAATCGCGGCGACCAGTCCTTCGACGGGTGATGCCTTGGAAGCGGGTGCTTCGCTTGAAGCATCGCTCCCTGATCCTGGTCCTGATCCTGATCCTGATCCTGATCCTGATCCTGATCCTGACCTTGATCCTGATCTTGATCTTGATCCTGGTCCTGGTCTTGATCGTGAATCTGGCCCCGTTGCCGATTCAGGACCCGAGCCTTCAGGGCTGAAGGACATCATCCGCAGAAGCACCATTTCGAATCCGATTCGTGGCATGGGCGCAAGAGGCATATCCCGTTGCCCGATCAGGCCTATCTGGTAGAGCAATTGAACCTGCTGCGCAGACACCTGCTGCGCTGCGGCCAAGACCAGTTCTCGGTCCCCCTGCGCGTTATCTACAGCATCCGGAACAGCCTGTGCAATGGCAACCCTGTGAAGTACAGCCAGAATATTGTCCAGCAGCGCCGCATAATCCGGCGCAAACTCTGATAGCGCGGCAATTTTTTCGAGCAGCCTCGCGCCATCTTCCGCAATCACCGCGTCAATCAGGTCATAGACTTCCTGATGATCGATCGACCCGAGCATGGATTTTACAGACCCATCCCTAACTTCGTTGCCGCCAAATGAGATCGCCTGATCAGCCAGACTCAAGGCATCCCTCATGCTGCCATCCGCCGCGTGACCTAGCTGCCATAACGCAGTCTCGTCATAGTCAATGGACTCCTTATCAAGAACGACACCCAGATGGTGGACAATCTGTTCCGGCGAAAGATTCTTCAGATTGAATTGCAGACAACGTGAAAGCACCGTCACAGGAAGCTTCTTGGGGTCGGTTGTCGCAAACAGAAACTTGACGTGTTCCGGCGGTTCTTCAAGGGTTTTAAGCATCGCGTTGAAACTGTGACGCGACAGCATATGGACTTCGTCGATCAGGTATATCTTGAATCTGCTGACAGTCGGCATGTACTGAACGTTATCGAGCAGTTCGCGCATATCATCGACACCTGTCCGTGACGCTGCATCCACCTCGATCAGGTCTACACTGCGTCCCTCTGATATTTCAAGACAGGTATTACATTCGCCGCAAGGTACCGACGTCAAACCAGATTCGCAGTTAAGGCATCGGGCCAGGATTCTGGCGATGGTGGTTTTACCGACGCCCCGGGTACCGGTGAACAGATAGGCGTGATGTAACCGTTGATTATCTAGCGCGTTAACCAGTGCCTGAAGGACATGCTCCTGTCCTTCAAGATCCTGAAATGATGCGGGGCGATACTTCCTGGCGAGAACCTGATAACTCATAGCGCGATTGTACGGGGTATAGTATGCACATTGAAGTAGGAACCTGCTAAATGCCATCAACATTGTGTATCGGACACCGCGGCGCGAAAGGACTATTGCCTGAAAACACCCTGCCCTCGTTTGAACATGCCATTAATGTCGGCTGCGATTGGGTGGAGTTGGATGTCTATCATGTGGACGGTGAACTTCTTGTCATTCACGATAAATCAGTCGAACGGACCACTAATGGCAAAGGTCTTGTCTCAGAACTCAGTTTCGATGAAATAAGGGCACTTGACGCAGGGGGTGGACATTCGGTCCCAACACTGCAGGAGGTGATTGACCTGGTTGATAGACGTTGCAGGATCAATGTCGAGCTGAAAGGGCCTGCTACCGCCCAACCTGTCAGCGACCTTCTAAGCAGGTATTGCGTTACCGAATGGACCCCTCGTGACTTCCTGCTCTCTTCCTTCAATCACAAGGAACTTGAAATGGCGGACCCTGCCTATCCTCGCGGCGTATTGTTCGCGAAGCTCTTACCCGACATGTGGGACAGGGCTGAGCGATTAGGCGCCTGGTCAGTTAACTTCAACAAAGGAGAGGTCAGCCGATCACTGGTCGAAGATGCCCACTCACGCGGTTACAAGGTTCTGGCTTACACCGTTAATTCAAACACTGACATTCTCAGAATGATCGACTACGGGGTCGACGGGCTTTTCAGTGATTACCCCGACAGGGTCGTTGAGCTAAGGGCAGGCCCTGGGAAATGACAGTAAAGCTCGCGCCCGCTTCTTCGGATCATCGGTGTTGGATCAGGGCCGAGCTCCAGTCTTATCTGGCTGAACTCTCCCAATTCGCGTCTATCGAGAAGAACGCTGAAGGGCAATACAACTACCCATATCTTGATTTTTACTGGCGAGAACCGGACCGCCACCCTTTTATCATCTACCTAAACAACGAAGCAGCTGGTTTTCTGCTGGTGCGCGAAGACCTGAACCCAGCCGACGGAACTTCTATAACAGAAATCGCAGAGCTCTATATTCTCCCTGCATTTCGCCAGCGTTCAGTTGCAAGCAGTGCAACAAAAGAAGTGTTTGGTTATTTCCCAGGGAACTGGCGAGCCGCTGTGCATCCCGAAAACGATGTTGCGTGCTCTTTCTGGAGGCAGCTAATTTCGGCCCTGGATCCTGAGTTTACGGTGGCACTACCTGCATCCCCTAACAACCAACAGATTGTTTTTTCTTTCAGTACCTAACCCTAGTTTGACGTGAGGTCGTCGATCTCACGACCCAAGTCGTATTTCTGACTGGTGACGATTTTTTCCAGCACCTCGACCCTGTGTCGAGCATCCTGCAAATCGGTCTCCAGGTCATGAACCTGATCTTCAAGGTCCTCCATCCTGGATTTGAACTTACCTCCCGAATTTGGAGCCTTGATGATCGCGACAACTGTTCTTCCTGTGATTGCAACCACGGCAATCACAGCAATCGCAATCCACATTGAACTAGCCATGATCTTCTCCCGCAGTAGATCGATCCTTCACCCGACGCCTGCGCGTTAGAGCACCCGAACCGGTGATCGCTTTAGTAATGTCCGGAAATCCGCCGTAGGAAACTTCCCCACTACCATTAATGACAACGTTCAGCTCATCGCTGACGGTCATTGAAACTTTTCCTGAGCCGTTTAGTATCACATGCGCAAAATCGCTGACCAGGTGATCTGACATGACTCTACCGGTGCCATTGACGACAATCGATTGCGTTTCGACATCACCCTGGGCCCGTATGTGACCAGCCCCCTGAATAGTAGCCCTGAAATTATCAGCCGTCAGGTGCCCCAGGTTCACTTTACCGGAACCGTTTATCTCAACGCGGACTGTATCGTTGTCAAGGTCCGGCACGATCACTGCGCCACTACCTGTCAGAGAGATCTCCCGGATGTCTTTCATGCTTAGATCAAAAGAGATGACTTCTTTCAATACTCGAAGCGGAGTCACTTTAGGACTTTTATATCCGACATAAAGAACACCATCTTTGACTTCGGAAATGATGTGCTTGATGACGTATGCAGGCGCATGAACTCTCAGAGACTCTTCATTGGTTTGTGTGATCTTTAGCGCACCGGGGCCCCTGAAGCGAACCTGGTCGAATCGCGAAACATCCCTAACCTCAATCGGCACGATCTAGTCCTCTCCGGAGATTTTGCGAAATTCACGCTGCAGCTCAAATCGCGAGGAAGTTACATGACCTTCCATCTGCCTCAGCCTCTGCTCAATATCGGAAAACTTGTCCTTCGCCGTTTTCATTGCCTGGACATTACTCATTGCAGGCTCTTTCTCGGACAAATCGTTCGACACATGAGCCTGGCGCTCCTCAGGTCGGTTTCGTTTCCCCGACTTCCTATCATCATACTCCGAATCCCGGCCGTCTATGCTCTCCTCGAAACGGTCGGTTACCCGCCTGTAGTAGGGCTTGTCTTCCATCAAAAAGTAGCTGATGAAGTAGCTTGGAATTACCACTGAGGGTATGAATATCAACCCAAGCACCGCGTACAACCTGATCTCCCAGGCCGGTCGACCAACATAGTCTGCTACGCCGGCACATACGCCGCAGATCTTCTTTCTTTGACGGTCTCTATATAGGTGGGCGCTTTTCCGTCTGCGTGCCCTGGAACGACTTCTGGGCCATGCATCATAAACCCAAGCAAACCCGTGGCTTTTCCCTTCAGCACGCGCCTTTCGCCGTGCTTTCCTGGCTCCGCCCCGCGTTCTTCTGCGCGGCTGTTCGACATCTTCAAAAAGATCGTCAAAACCTGAGTCAAGACCAAGGGACTCCTCGTACTGACTTAGTTCTTCGGCTGCTCTGCCTGCCTGATCGGCGCTATACCTCGCATTTTCAGCCTCTTTCCTTGCCTTCTCTGCCTCCGATGCAACCCGTTCTATTTCCCGTTCTTCATCCGGGGAATCAACCATGCGCCTGGTCTGGTCATCAATCCACTGTTCTGCTTTTTGAGTGACTTCATCAACCAGATCCGCAATGGATTTATCCAGATCCCTTTCACGACCCGGACGACGATTGGCTCTCTGTGCCAGCCGCTCTGCACGCTCCGCGGCCCGCTCGGCCTGCCTCTCCTTTCGACTCGCTCGCTCCTCAGCCCGCTCAGCCAATCTTTTGGCTCTTCTGGCAGCCCGCTCTGCATCTCGTTTGTCTTTACTCAACTTATCGTCCTCTACCTCTGACCAAATTGCTCAAACGGTCACTCTACCTCTGACCAAATTGCTCAAACGATCACTCACTTAACCGCACCGCTCAAGCTTCCTGATTTTCTCTCCACCCCGGGCTTTCAACATCCAGGATGGATTCCAGTGTTTCAATCCTCGCAGCCATCTTGTTGGCAACCTCTATCATCTCATCCAGTTCAGCTCGCTCACTGGACGATAGCCCGTTGACCACATTAGCCTTTGACTTGTAGTGGACAATAATCCAGATCGGCGCCACCACCAGCAGGAAGACAACTACCGGTACGAAAAATGCCACAACAATACCTTCCATTGTTTACCCCAATTCAGATTATTCAGATTCAGCTTGAGCGCCAGGTTGAGCCATTTTAGCCTTTAACCTGGCTAACGCCTCGTCGATTCTCTCATCATTTTCAAGCTCACCAATTTCATCAGACAATGTTTGCTGCCCCAGGTCGTAGGCTTCAACCTCGCCTTCGAGATCGTCGATTCTGCGTTCGTATCTATCGAATCGACTCATCGCCTCATCAATATCGACATCATGCAGCTGCCGTTTTACGCCCATTCTGCTCTGAGCCGTGCGGCTCCTGACGATCAGCGCCTTCTGGCGAGTTTTGGCATCTCCCAGTTTTTGCTGTAACAAGCCTATGTCTCCGGACAATTTATCAAGGTTAATATCTATCACCTCAAGATTAGTCTCCAGTGCCATCGTCGCCTCTTCTGCCGATGACTTTTCCTTAAGTGCCGCCCGCGCCAGGTCTTCCCTGCCTTTACTCAGCGCGACCTCAGCTTTGCTCTCCCAGTCCTCGGCTTCAAGATGTAATCTCTCAACCCGCCGACTCAGTTCTTTTTTGTCAGCGATGAGTTTGGCCGACTGTGTCCGAACCTCTACCAGGGTTTCTTCCATTTCCTGGATGATCAGGCGAACCATCTTTTCAGGATGTTCTGCTTTATCCAGAATCGAATTGATATTCGAGTTGATAATATCGGTGAATCTCGAAAATATACCCATCTTGTCTACCTCATGTTGATTTCTTAAGAATCTTGTCGTGGCATAACTGTTCCAACATTCGTGCCAACTCCAGGGGTTATCTCAACTTACTGTTTTTATTCATTTTTTTATCCAGCGATCAAGTTCATCACTATTTAGCACCGCGCAATGTAGTGAATCTAGCCAACAATTAGTGAAAATGTCACTGCATACGCCATAATCTAATCTCGAATTGAAGCTTTTTCCCTATGAATAACAGACAACATTCCGAACGCCTGCTTGGTGAAGCACCCTCGTTTCTAGAGGTGCTGGACCATGTGTCCCAGGTAGCTCCGCTTGATAAGCCCATATTAATAGTTGGTGAGCGCGGAACGGGCAAAGAACTCATCGCCGCTCGCCTGCACTACCTTTCAGGCCGCTGGGATCAGGAATACGTAAAAATGAACTGTGCAGCGATCAGTGAATCTTTGCTGGAGACTGAGCTGTTTGGTCACGAAGCCGGTGCTTTCACCGGCGCAACCAAAATGCACCAGGGGAGATTCGAGCGAGCAGACAAGGGATCACTTTTCCTTGATGAACTGGCAACGACTTCTGCCCTGGTCCAGGAAAAATTGCTTCGAATAATCGAATACGGTGAGTACGAGCGTGTTGGCGGCAGCAAAACGCTGAACGTCGATGTACGTCTAATAGCCGCCACCAATGAAGATCTTCCGAGCCTCGCGAATGCAGGAAGGTTTCGCGAGGACCTGCTTGACCGACTCGCATTTGATGTCATAACGCTGCCACCACTACGAGCGCGCGCTGAAGATATTATTCTTCTGGCTGAACAATTTGCCGTCACCATGGCAAGTGATCTTGGCATGGAGTTCTTCCCAGGGTTTTCAGACATGGCCATTGAAACATTACTTGCCCACCAATGGCCCGGCAACATTCGCGAGCTTAAAAACGTGGTAGAACGAAGCGTTTATCGCGCCGCAGACGATGGGACTCCTGTTGATGTAATTACCCTGGATCCATTCGATTCTATTTTCAGACCCACTGGTTCAAGAGATAAAACCAACGCCGCCAGCCCAAAGTCGGCCGAACCGAATGGACATAGCTTTCCGCTAGACTTTAAGCAGACAGTCCAGGATTACGAAATCGATCTTATTCAGAAAGCCCTTTCTGCGTCTCAATTCAACCAGAAAAAAACGGCCGAAACGCTAGGTGTCACTTACCACCAGCTACGCGGATACATGAAAAAGTACGAACTGTTTGAGAACCATTAGCCGGTGATACGTCTGCTGCTATTCCTGCTGTTACTTGAGCCCTCCACGCTTCTTGCAGATGAAATGCTGTACCGTCTAATCAACCAGCGACTGTCGTTAATGGAGCAGGTTGCGGCTTACAAATGGATCAACGAACAACCGATCGCAGTGCCGGAAAGGGAAGCCTTCGTTATCAGCAAAGCAGTGGACGACGGCCTGCAATACGGCATCACCACTGACTCCAGCGGTGCATTTTTCTGGGCACAGATTGAGGCTGCAAAAGATATCCAGCAATGCTGGTTCGATCGCTGGACCGCAGGGCAAGCACCTGAAACCGCAGAGGATCTTGTGGCTATCGTCAGGCCAAAGCTCATCCTCCTGGGAAGCGAAATCACCAGTCGGCTGGCAGAAAAAACAAACGACAGGAAGTTGTTCAACAGGTTATTCAGTCAGGACCTGCCTATTGACTGCCTGTCAGAAAGCGCGCACCAGAGCGTTTTTAACGCGCTTAAAAGCGTCAAAACGTACCCCGACCGGCACACACAGGTTATGGACAGCGGCCGGTTGCGAGTAGGAACGACGGGAGACTATGCACCGTTCTCCTACTCCAGGGATGGCCTGTCGTTTACAGGTGTCGATATTGACCTGGCGCTTAACCTTGCCGAGAGCCTTGATGTAGAACTGGTCTTCATCAAGACCAGCTGGCCCACATTGATGGATGACCTTGCCGCCGGCTTATTTGACATAGCGATGAGCGGCGTTTCCATCATTCCTGCCCGCCAGCAGCACGCCTATTTCTCAGCGCCTTACCATGTTGGCGGAAAATCACCGATCACTTCATGTTCGCGGGTGCACGAATTCAGCTCTCTTGAAGCGATTGATCAGCCCGGCGTACGCGCGATCGTGAACCCGGGAGGCACAAATGAGCGCTTCATTGACGCCAAACTGAGACGGGCGAAGAAAATTCTTCACCAGGATAACCGGACCATTTTTGATGAGATCATCAAGGGTAATGCTGACCTTATGATCACGGACAGCATTGAGGTTAGGCTTCAGGCAAATCTGCATCCAGAGCTCTGTGGGTCGATGCCTGGAGAGACACTGACTTACCAGGAAAAAGGCTACATGATGCCAAAGGACCCTGCCCTCAGACTCGAAGTCAACCAATGGCTTGAGGAGGTACGTTCACAGAACATTCTGGAACGTATCTTTGAGCAGCATTTGAATTAATCCGGATCAACCAGCTTTGCTTGCCACTTCATATTCGGCACAGGGTCGCCGTTAATAAAAGCCTTGATCATCGCGTTCACTTCGACGGGCGCATCCTGCTGGACCCAGTGTGAGATTCGAGGCAGATATCTGATCGTGAAGTCCCGAACCCATTTGTCAGTTCCGTAGGTCGTTTCCTTGGTTAGCGCCATGTCATCTTCCCCCCAGCACATGAGGGTTGGCGTTTCTATAATAGGAAAGCCCTGGTCCTTCTGGCGCTTGGCACCGCCACCGAAGAAAAGTTCCCGGTAATAATTAATCATGGCGGTCAGTCCGCCAGGACGAGCAGCATTTTGCGAGTACAGGTTAATGACTTCCTGTGAATACATTTCGGGTCTTGTGCTTGAGGCCTTGATCATCTCTCCCATCGCATTTCCACGTCTACCAATGAGCCACTCAGGCAACCCTGGGATCTGGAAAAAAAAGATGTACCAGGATTTCTTCAGTTGCGCCCATCCCGCCCCTTCACGCCCGGCAGCAGGGTGCGGCACATTACAGATCACCAGTTTCGACAGGGGCCTGATCTCTCGAATGGAGAAATACCATGCAATCACGGCGCCCCAATCATGGGCCAATAAGATCGTTTCCTCACATTCGGCAGCATCAATCAATGCAGCCACATCAGCCAGCAGGTTTTCGATCGCGTAATCTTTCTTGTCCGGGGGAATGGAGGAATTACCATAACCCCGCATATTCGGAGCCCATACTTTGTAGCCAAGCTCTGCGAGCATCGGGAGCTGGTTTCTCCAGGATACGGAGTGTTCAGGAAAGCCATGCAGGCAAATCGCCAGCTTGTTGCTGGACTGATCGCCGCACATATCTACTTCAAACCTAAGGCCATTGGCCGTTACAAATTCTGTACTGATGCGGTCGTCAATCGCACTGGTTGCGGACATAACACTCATTAAATTTCATCCCATTTCATTAGCTGACTCATGATTGACAGCAAGCCCCCTGCCTACCAGACTAATGGGCCCTGTTGAACCGCCAGTATCTCATGACCCGACCTAATCTGAAATTCGGTATCTTCCTCGCCCCTTTTCATGGTCTGAAGGAAGATCCAACCCGGGCTCTGGAACGTGATCTACAACTGGTTAGTTACCTGGACGATCTTGGATATGACTACGCCTGGATCGGTGAGCACCATTCTGGCGGCATGGAAATCATTGCTTCGCCAGAAGTGTTCATTGCACAGGCCGCAACACAGACTAAACATATTCGGTTTGGCACGGGCGTTTCTTCACTGACCTTCCATCATCCACTGATCCTGGCTGATCGCATTATGCAGCTGGATCATATGACCCGCGGCCGCGTCGCATTCGGCATGGGCCCGGGTGCACTCCCCTCGGATGCCCAGATGATGGGAATCGATACCCTGAAGCAAAGAGACATGATGCTCCAGGCCATAGAGGTTTTGGTGCCTCTTTTACGTGGCGAAACGGTTACCCGAAAGACTGACTGGTTCGAATTGGACGAAGCACGGCTTCAACTGCAGAGCTACTCGAAACCCTCGGTGGAAATGGCAGTTGCATCACAGGTATCACCAAGTGGCGCAAGGGCTGCGGGTATACACGGTGTGGGGCTCCTTTCCGTTGGGGCAACCACCACCGGCGGGTTTAACGCACTCGCCGCCAACTGGGAAATCTATGCGCGTAAGGCAACCGAACATTCGCAGCCAGTCAACCGCAATGCATGGTCACTGGTTGGCCCGATGCACATTGCCGAAACCAGGGAGGAAGCCATGAATAACGTTCGCTTTGGGCTTAACGAATGGATTACCTACTTTAAGGAGGTTGCAGCGCTGCCTATCGCGCCCACGGGTGAAGACCCGGCAGAAGCCCTTGTTGCCAGCGGATTGGCTGTGATCGGGACACCCGATGACGCGATCGACCAGATTCAGAGACTCGAGACAGAGTCCGGCGGCTTTGGGACATTCCTGCACATGGCGCATAACTGGGCGGACTGGGCCGAAACGAAGCGCAGCTACGAGTTATTTGCGCGCTACGTCGCACCGCAATTCCAGAACCGGAACGACAATCGACGTGAAAGCTACCAATGGGCTGCCGGGAACCACGCGCAAACTATGCCAAAGGTGGAACAAGCCATCGGCGATGAAATTGCCAAAGACGAAGCAGAGAAAGCAGCCAAACAGTAACCTGATCACTTGCACTGATCTTTAACCGATTTTCATCTAAAGCTGATACTGTAGCGCCCATGACCTCTACCCCTCGCTCAAATACTGAACATCCACGCCGTTTCATCAAAGTAGAAGGCAGTATTAACCTGCGGGACTTCGGCGGTTACAAAACCCACCATGGGCAAACCGTCAAGGAAGGCCTGCTTTTTCGTTGCGGCGCGATGAACGATATACCTGATCATGCTTTCGATGACTTTGCCGAGCTGGATATTGGCGTGATCTGCGATTTACGCAGCCATGAGGAAGCTGAGACTTCTCCCACTCCTGAAGGTGGTCCATTCGCCTGCCGGGTGCATATCCCTATCTGGCCTGGCAGCTCCACTCAATTTCAGGAAACCGCGAGCAAAGAAACCCGGGGGCCATCACCCGATCAGTTCGCTGAATTTATGGCGCGCGTCACCCGCGAAATCGCGCGTGACCATGTGGAAGCTTATAAAAAGCTAATGAGAGAGCTGGTATCGACCGACAAGGGCTTTCTGCTGCACTGTTCAGCGGGCAAGGATCGAACCGGGTTCGGCGCTGCCATCATTCTGACCCTGCTGGGTGTTGACCACGATACAGTGATGCACGACTACCTGGTGACTAATGAATCCGGTGATCTTTTCGAACGAATGCGCACCCGAATGCTCCAGAACCTCAAAGATCAGGGGATAAGCGGCAAAATCGATGATGAGGTCATCAAGGTCATGTCAGGCGTTCGCGCTGAGTATCTTCTGGGCGCCTTTGAAGAAATCGACATCCACTATGGCGGCATGTCCGGTTATCTTGAAGAAGTCGGCATTAGTGCCGCCGATCAAAAACATCTGACGGAAAGACTGCTCGCCTGACCACCTGGAACCACCTGGCATTAAAACCTTTGTAATAAGAATCGCAGCAATCGAATCGAGCACTACCGTATAGGTTTTGGCCATACTCGTGTCATCCACAGCCCGCACGTCCAGTATTTCTGTAGCTGCCCCGTGCTGAGTGACGCAATATATCCCCCATGCCTGGACCTTCTTTAATCAGCAATCAGCGCCCTTCGTTAATCCCAAGAGAGGTAATCCGGATTCAACGGCAAACCTGGATTGGCTGGTGGTTTCCACAACAACGTTTTCATCGAAGTAAGCTCGCAGCAGCAATTAGGGACGCGATGAACCAGGCGGCGGCGCGCGGTTGAACAGGTACAACTGACAAAATCAAAGGCATTTTTTTGCATCAAGCCAGCTAGTTTTTGTAGTGTAATACAGTTAATCTAATTCCATGTCGAAGGAAGAATCTCCCCGCCCACTGAGGCGATCAACACTCATGTTATTTGCGCTGCCGGAGTACGCTGTCTACCTCGGCTCTATTCCCGTGGGCCTATATCTACCACTCGTCTATTCAAAAGATTTTGGTCTCTCACTAACGGAAGTCGGCCTGATTCTGATGCTGGCCAGAATCTCTGACGTGGTTACCGACCCGCTGATCGGCTACCTGAGCGACAGAACACCCGGAAAGTTCGGCAGGCGTAAACCATGGATGGCGGGCGGCGCCTTCCTGATGATGATCTCCGCATTCCAGCTGTTTAATCCAACCGTGCTAAATGAAATGCCTATTGGCACCATGCACCTGCTTGTCTGGGCAGTCTTGCTGTGGCTCGGCTGGACCATGATCAACATTCCTTACTATGCCTGGGGTGCAGAACTTTCAGATGACTACAATGAGCGAACCCAAATCACTGGCTGGCGCCAGGCATTCGGTTTCCTTGGCAATGTCAGCGTTCTCACAGTACCGGTGGTAGCAGGTGAGATCACCGGCTATGGCAGCCTGCCCAAGGAAGGATTAACCATCATTGGGTCGATGGCGCTGGTTGCGTTACCCGTTCTAATCACCATTACACTCTGGAAAATCCCGGAAAGAGAGGCCTACCCCAGGCCAAAGGCGCCCGTGCTCAAGCACGCAAAAGACATGTTCTCGAATGGCTCCTTCATGCTGCTCTTTTTCGGCTTTATGTTGATGTCACTAGGAACAGGTTGGGGATCTGCTATTTTTATGTTGTTTGCAACCTACGTGGTCGAAGCGGAGGGGCAAACCCAGGCGATACTACTCGGTTATTTCGGCGCTAATGTGATTTCTCTACCCTTCTGGGTCATCGTCGCAGAGAGAATAGGCAAGAAACCCACCTGGATCATAGGCGGAGTGCTGTTTGTCATTGTGACACCTTCATTTTTGTTACTAGGTCCTGGAGACCTGAGCGGATTTTTCATCTGCCTTGCATTGTACGGCGTCGCTGGTGGTAACTTTGGCGCACTCTCGATGTCAATGAAGGCTGATGTCATTGAAATATCATCACGGAAAACCAGTGAAAACATCGCCGGGTCATACATTGCGATCTGGTCACTCGGATCAAAAATGGTGGGTGCACTCGCATTGGGCATATCACTACCCCTTCTGGAAATAATGGGATTCGATCCAAAAGGCGGTAATAGTCCGGAAGAGATTCAAGCCCTGGCATGGTTATACGTGATACCACCGTGGATTTTCTACGCTACTGCCGTTTGCTTTATTTGGCGTTATCCGATTTCAGCTGCTCGTCTTGAGAAGATCCGGGCGGCTTTTATACGCAGGGATAAAAGACGAGAACAGGCCGCTCTGTGACGCTGACCATCACTTTGACAGTTGCTTATTACCAACCCGAACATATCAAACAAACACTAATTAAGGAGAGCCAACTTGTCCCAGACCAATGTGCTTATTGTCAGTAAAGGTCACGCCTACAATCACGATGCCTTCCTCGCTATGTTTGCGGAAGACGCGGATATTGTCACCACACTTGTCGAACAACCTGCCGCGCAGGTCATGTTGAGACCGGAAAATGTTGGACGTTTTGACGCCGTTCTATTCTACGACATGTCTGGTATCGCCAATGCCGGACTGGTGCACGATGATTCCAACGATACGGGGCAGCCCACCGATGATTATCGACAATCAATCGAGGCGTTAGTCGCGAGCGGAAAAGGAATCGTTATGTTAAATCACGCGACCTGCAGCTGGCCAGAATGGCCACTATGGCGCCAGATACACGGCTCCTCCTTTATGCTGACGGAAGGCGAAGTATTTGGGGACACCGTGCCCGGCTCTGGCTACGCAGGTGGCCACGGCCCACTTCCCAACCCCAGCTTCACACTAAGCCCCGTTGACGCCTCACATCCTGTTACCGCAGGACTGGAAGGGGGCTTGACCGTCGCCGATGAGATATACATCAAGTCGAACAATTTTGAAGCGAATGTGCTGCCACTGATGCGCAGCGATTATGAATATGTCTCCAGTAACTTTACCGCGCCACCCATGGCCCCAGCAGAACAGCAGGAAGGCTGGACTCACCCAGGCGGTAGCAATCTCGTTGTTTGGGCCAACGCTGCTGAAAACAGCCCTGTCGTTGCCTCTGACATCGGTGACAGCCCTGGCGCATTTGAAAACACTGGGTTTCGACGCTTGTTGAAGAACGCGCTGCAATGGGTAGCGTCCGATGAAGCGCGACAGTGGGCCAGGCAACAATAATGCTCATTCGTCGTGCCGCATAACATCAGGGCTGCTTTTGTGAAGGCTGCTTTTATCAGAGCTGCTTTTATTAGAGTATGGGGACGTCAATCTGAGTTCTATACAGCACTCGTGTAAAACTCAGCAGAAAGTATGAAAAATAAAAATAAATTTAGAACCGCGCTGACCTTTGCGCTGGTCCTGCCTTTTTTCGCACATGCGGGAAACTGGTGGATGGATAATCCGGAACCGGCACATTGGACCGCTACCTGGGCAACAGCCAACAAAAGGATTACAGCGTTCGACGCACCACTCGATACCATTAACAACGCCACCTTGCGCCAAATAGTACGTATTAGTGAAGCTGGCAGAAGGGTTCGAGTCTCGTTTAGCAATGAATTTGGTACGACACCGCTGATCATCAACGAAGCACATGTCGCCCTGCGAGATAGTGGTTCCGCCATCGTCGAGCGCTCCGGTAAGCAACTCACTTTCTCCGGCTCTGATAGCGTTTCTATTCTGCCTGGCGCACGAATTATCTCTGACTCCGTCGATATGGATATAGCAAACAAAGCCGAAGTCGTCATCAGTGCTTATTTACCTGAAGATGTGACAGGTTCTGGATCGCCGGTGACTTACCATGTCCGCGCGCTACAAACTAACTACATCGCAGCCGGCAACCAGGCGGCCGCAGTAGACCTGGACAGCGCGGCAACTTCCACAGCCTGGCATTTTCTTGCCAGTGTTGATGTTGCTAACTATTGGCCAATGCCGGTGATCGCGACCCTCGGAGACTCAATTACTGACGGCGATCAAATGGCTGCTCCCAACGAGCCGATCGATACCAATGTTCGCTATCCAGACCTGTTATCCGAAGCGATCAGCGCTGGCGGTAAAGCTGCAGGTGTGATTAATCTGGGTACCTCAGGTAGCCAGGTTCTTACATCGTTTCTTGGAGAAGACCCTGCGGCAAGACTCAGCCGCGATGTATTAGCACAAGCCGGCGTCACTCACCTGATTTACCTGGAAGGTATTAACGATATCGGATTGCCTGTGATGCTATCGTTTCTCGGCATTCCGACGCCGGTAAATTCTGCGGAAGCGATCATCGCAGGACACAAACAGGTCATTAGCATAGCAAAGGCAGCCGGATTGTTCGTTATCGGAGGCACGTTAACCCCATCTGGTGGCTCAGCACTACCTGGTTACAACGATGCAACCACAGAAGCCAAGCGACAGACCATTAATGCATGGATACGGGACAGTGGCGCCTATGACGCCGTCATTGACTTCGACTCGGCACTGGCAGATCCAGAGAACCCGGCAGCAATTCGCGCTGACTTAACTGCCGATGGCCTCCACCCTAATGCAGCGGGTTATCAAGTGATGGCTGATACCGCGTTTGCTGCAATTGGCGGGATGCTGCCAGCTAAGCGGTATGAAGGTAATTAATCAATTCCTCTTACGACAAACCGACTCTAAACAAAAGGGGCGCGCAGCTCCCCCTTTGTTTTTCTAAATCGCAGCTGGCAGTTTCAACACCATCTTGCCCAGGTTTTTGCCTTCATACAGTTGCTTAAACGCTTCAGGGAAATCACACACATCACCAGAGACTGCAAAAGATGGTATCTTCAATTTTCCATCCTTAATCCAACCAGCCATCTGCGTTCGCGCTTCCTCATACTGGTCTATGTAGTCAAAAATGACATAACCCTGCATGCGCGCGCGCATCGTGCCTAACCATATATAATTGTCAGGCCCGCGCATTTCTTCCTGCGCATACTGAGAAGTAGAGCCACACAGCAAGACCGTTCCGCGCATCGCTATAAGCTTTAGGCTTAAATCTAAGACCTCGCCACCAACATTATCAAAGATAAAATCCAACCTATCCGGTGCCGCGGTGACAAGCTGATCGTACCAATCGCTATCTTTGTAGTTGATGGCAATGTCATATCCCAGCTCATTAACCAGCCAATCACATTTTTCTTCGCTACCCGTTAGCCCGATGACCGTTGCACCTGCGAGCTTTGCAATTTGACCTGCAATAGAGCCGACCGCACCCGCGGCACCATTCACTAAGACTGTCTGTCCCGGTTGCGGCTTACATTCTTTAATCAGCGCGAAGTAGGCCGTTAATCCAGATACACCAAAACCGCCGAGCCATGCTTCAAGCGGTACCTGACTCACATCGCAGCGCTCCAGCTCACCGGGCCCACACGCTATATAGTTTTGTACACCGCCCGAGGCAAGAACGTACTCACCCACTTCATAACCACTAAGTTTAGATTCAATCACTCGTCCAGCCGCAGTGCCTCGTACCAGGTCGCCCGGCCTGACCCGGAACAGAAACTCATCTGAATCCCTGACGATCAAACGCAATGCAGCATCCAAACCAAAGTAGTGAGATTCAACCAGTACCTGCCCATTACCGCACTCTGGCGCGGGTGATTCTTTAGTTTCAAAATCTTCCGGGCCCGCGATACCTGTCGGAACCTGTTTAAGAAATAATTGCTGATTTACCTTTTCGTTCTGACCAGAACTCATTTTTCCTCCTACAGTTTCTCTGCCTAAAAAAGTGCAAAAAAAAGCGAATGCATAGCATCCGCTTTTTCATCAACCTCTTTCGAGATTTAGTCGAACTTCATACCAAATTCAATACCCCACTGAAGTGGTGCACCATATTGCGTGAAGTTCCACAAGCCACCCACTGAGTTAGCAGATACACGATACTCTTCATCGAGCAGGTTCTTGCCGAAGAGAGTCGCGTGGTACTTCTGATCGGCATCGGTAAACGTAATATTCAAATCAACCAAAGTCCGAGCTTCCATCTGCGAGTACGTCGGATGACGTACGACATTGTTTCCCACAGCATTCGGGTCAAATGGGCTCATCTCGGCATCGTCCTGATAATGTGCAGAGAGGTAATAGGTAATCGTCGCGCCACTAGATAGTGGTTGTACGTACGTTCCCTGAACACCTGCCTGTACTTCAGACGCAAACGGAATATCCAGACTTGAAAGATCAACTCCCTCAAATTCGAACTCGTCGTAAGTGGCATCCAGATACCCGAGCGACCCACGAATAGTTAGATTCTCTGTCGCCAACCAGGTCGCTTCAATTTCCAGACCTGTAGCATTCGATTCACCCGCATTCAGAGTAATCGTTTCCTGACCTTCAGTTCCGCTGAGCGGGTCAATGAAACGGAATACCTGATTACGTTGCAGATCTTCGTAGTCTGTGTAGAAAACAGATGCGTTGAATCGCAGAACACCGTCAAACAAATCACCCTTGAAACCAACTTCAAAGTTGATGTTAGTTTCTGGATCATACGGGATGCATGTTGCTTCCTGTGAACAAGTTTCGCTAAACCCTCCTGACAAGAAGCCCGTTGCAACACTTGCGTACAACAAATGGTCACTCTCGGTTTTATAATCAAGAACGACTCTCCAGGTTGTTTCAGACCACTCTTCCGTTCTGTCTGCGACAAAAGCATAGGCGCTAACAGGTATAGGTGATTCCCGTGGATCAATCTGCTTGCCTTCGAGTCCCCCACGACTAACCGACGTTGAGCGTATATCGATACAATTACCGTCGGCATCTTGTAATTCGTCACGGGCTTCTGTGTATTGATTACATGGTCCACCACCACCCGTCGGCTTCCAGAACTCTTTTTCATCCTTGGTGTTACGAACACCGAGCGTCAAACTCAATTGGTCATTGAATGCATAAGTACCATCGGCATAGAACGCTGTTGATTCACGTTCCTGCTTAACCTGGCCAGAACCTGGGTCACCGGTGATTCCGCGAAGATCGAGATCGAGGAATCCCCGGTCATCAAAGAATGCTGGGCCAGGGAATAGCGAAGACAGGCCAACAGTCGCGTAGGACCTGAAATCGAGGTCGTCCGTAAGATAGATCGCACCAACAACAAAGTTGAGTGGACCATCAAACTCACTCAGCAGTCTGATTTCTTGCTGAAACTGCTCGCGTTCAAGGTTACGTGTGGCATCGAACAGTGACAAGAACGCCTCACCCGTATAGGTGCTTGGTAGCGTCTCTTCCTGTTCACGGTAGCCTGTAACAGACTTGATCGTGTAGTCACCAAATGAGTAAGACATATTCAAGTAATAACCGTCGACATCAACCTGGTGGCCATCTCGAATGTTGATGCCGTTACCTTGTTGAGTCATGCCGGTGCTAAACGGGTCTGAATGGCCCGCTGCGTGGATGCCAGGAAAACCCAACAACTCAAGCAAAAACCCTTCACCAGCCGGGGTTTCGTTTATCGCTGCAGGCGAGTCAGAGTCATCGCGAACGATTTCCCAAAGAAAGTAGGCTTCGAATTGGTCGTTAGGTTGCCAAAGCAGTTTGGATTTAGCGGCAAAAACATCCTTTCCAGCGAGATTCTCACCACCGCCAGTTGTTACCTGGCTTAATTCTGGTGGCAGCTGACTCCCATCAGGCGCTAGACCGAACAAGCCATAAAGCGGTGAGTTTGGAAACGTCGCGGTGTCCTTGTCATTGGTGTAAAAGCCGTCTTCCTCAGTTTGCGAACCAGCGAATCTAAACGCCAATTCGCCCGGAATGAGAGGAACGTCAAATCCGACCTGTATCTTGTAGTTGTCAGAATCGTTATTTACGCCCGGATAGGATCCCATGGAGACTTTAACCTCACCGCCAAATTCATTCATGTCAGGTCGTTTGGTGGTGATAGCAATCACACCACCCGTGCTGTTTTTACCAAACAGCGTACCCTGAGGACCGCGGTAAATTTCTACCTGCTGTAGGTCGAACAATTCAACAAACTGTGATTGCACATGGTTCAATGCAAATTCATCGATCAGGATTCCTACACTAGGGTCCTGGGTCGTCAAAATTGAAATAGAACCCGTACCTCGAATACCACCAGCTAAGGCATTAAAGCCCGTTTGTATCGTTAAGTTCACGTTTGGCGATAGGTCGGAAATTGCTCGAATGTCATTACCGAACGTTTGAGCAATTTGATTGGCAGTCAACGTCGAGACAGAAATTGGCGTGTCCTGCTGCGAGATTGCCCGTTTTGTACCTGTTACGATGATTTCTTCAAGCACTCGCTGGTCATCAGCTAATGCTATTGGGCTAAACAAGTAGACCAAGCTTAGAAGCGCTAACCAAGTAGTACGCACTATTTTCGATATCATAATTCCGTTCCCCCGTTTTCTGATAAAAAAAGTGCCAAATAATTAAACGTAATGCGGTAATTTGGCGTTTGATTTAGTTATAACTAACCTCTTTTTATGACGCTATTGCACTTTAACTGTAACCGAAGATTTCCTGCATGACCAGTTTTTTTGTAGCCTACTTCACTTTTGCATATTATCCCTCAAAGCTAGCTATACTCTAGGTCCGCCAACATCAAGGAGACAATATGACTGATTTCAATGACGACGAGATTAAAGAACTACGCGAATTGCTTGAAAAAGAGAAAATTCGGAAGCTTAAACAACTTTATTCCCACCTAATGGACAGCGGCCAAATCGATGCTTTGGCCGACATCTTCACCGAAGACGCCATCTGTGAGTTTGGCCCAGAATATGGTAACTGGGAAGGCAGGGAAGCCATTAGAACCAACTATCACGGGGTGTTTGACGGTCAAGCGCCCTTTAGTGTGATGCACCATATTACTAACCACTATATAGAGATGACCGGACCAGATACGGCACAAGGTCGTTCCTATCTTCTGGATATAGCCACAAGCGTCGAATCAGAGGGACAACCGATTGTGTGGTTCGGGCTCTACGACGAAGATTACCGCAAGGTTGATGGCCAATGGCTGATCAGCAAATGCAGCCTTCAGTTCCTCTGGCCGCAGAGAATGACGATGCCCTCCTTCGAAACCCCTTTCCCGCAGGTAAACTAAACAATGAATCTCGTTGACGCTGTTCGCAAATGGGCAACCCTGGCACCTGACAGAACGGTCGTCGTAGATTCCACAACGGATCGACGGATCACCTTTGAAGAATTGTTAGGCAGGGTAATACAACTGTCCAATGGGTTTGCCTCCTTAGGTCTGGCCAAAGGCGACAGGGTTGCAGTGCTTTCGACTAATAGTATTGAATACTTTGAGGTCTACTACGCTTGCGCCATGTCTGGTCTTATTGCGCAACCGATTAACTGGCGGCTGTCAGCGGAAGAAATTACGCGCATCATTGAAGATGGCGAACCTTCGGTCTTCATTTGCCAGAAGGAGTTTCTGGACCTTCAACATGAAGTGCGCGCTACCGTGACATCAAACATCACTTATCTCGAATACGGCCCGGAGACAGACGGGTCCTACGAAGCGCTTGTAACTCAAGCTTCGACAGAGGACCTCTACAGCGATATTGGCGGCGCCGACCCGGTACTGATCCTGTACACCGGTGGCACAACAGGACTCTCCAAAGGAGCCCTGCATACTCACCACAGCCTTTACATGGGAATGCTCAATCAGACCGTTGCCGAACGCATTGTTCCAAATGACGTCTACATGTTGACCGGCCAAATGTTCCATATTCCCGTGGCGCTTGCCATGAATTATATTGCCCACGGCTGCCCCTGCGTGCTGATGAACTTTGACGCTAAAATTGCACTCGAGCTTATTCAGAAAGAAAAAGTGTCAGCATTTTTAGGTATTACCACCATGCTGAACTGGATGATGGCGGTAGAAGGGTTCGAAAACTACGACATCTCAAGTCTTCGAAACATACAGTATGGCGGCGGCCCAATGCCGGAAACCGTTGTCAAGGCGGCACTTAAGGCGTTCCCATGCACAATCATTCAGGGATACGGCCAGACGGAAGGCATGACAATGACTTTCCTTTCTCAGGAGGATCATCAACATGCTATCAACGGCGAGCGCGCCGAGCGCTTAAACGCCTGCGGCAGAGAGGGATTCGTCACTCGAATCCGCGTCGTCGATACCGCCGGCATTAACGTTCCAAAAGATAGCACCACTTCCGGGGAAATTATCGTTCAGTCAGAAGCCAACATGGTGGGCTACTGGCGAAAACCTGAACTGACAGCGGCCATTATGAAGGATGGTTGGATGTGGACCGGCGATATCGCAACCTGGGATGAAGATGGCTACGTCTTTATCGTTGATCGCTCGAAAGACATGATCATTTCGGGCGGGGAAAACATTTATTCGACTCAAGTTGAATCAGCCATCCACAAGCATTCCGGCGTACTCGAGTGTGCCGTTATCGGCATACCCGATGATGAATGGGGCGAATCTGTAAAAGCGGTGGTCGTGATGAAGCCCGGAGAGTCAGCAACAGAATCAGAGATCATTGAGGTTGCGAAGGCACATCTCGCCTCTTACCAAAAGCCAAAGTCAGTTGATTTCGTTGACAGCTTGCCAAAAGCGCCGACTGGAAAGATCCTGAAGCGGGAACTGCGCGACCCTTACTGGAACCGTCAGGAGCGAAAAGTTTGAACGTTAAGTTCTTTATTGGCCAACAGATTGAACACAAGCGCTTTAACTATCGCGGCCTGATCTATGATGTTGACTCTGAGTTCAAGGGAACAGACGAGTGGTATCAAAAGATGGCGACGTCCCTGCCGCCCAAGAGCGAACCCTGGTACCACGTACTGGTTCACGGCGCCGATCATACAACCTATGTTGCCGAACAAAATCTGGTCGCTTACAAGGGAAAGGAATTTATTGACCATCCTCTCCTGCCAAATTTTTTCAATGGGTTTTCGAGCGGCGCCTACTCACCGACCAACAAACAGTAAGGATTTGCCAGGATTATTCCCCCCACACTTCCGGACAGCTCTATCCCTACATCGTTTAGGACAGTCCTAGGGAACATCTGATTAACTGCATTTTTTTTGTGAGGGCAAGGCGCACCCGCACGCAGAAAATCGCGAATGGTCTTAATTTCGCGAGGTTTCGAGTACGGGTTCAACGCAGCCATCGCGGAAAAAGGCTTTAATCAGATGTTCCCTAGTCTGCAGCAGGACCTTTGAAGGACTTCAGCTCTTCATACCAGCCAGACCCATTGATCTTCATCGGAAT